>ERZ773214.501-NODE-501-length-25161-cov-16.430734_pt1 | contig 25161 bp, 15 predicted proteins | sample MGYA00511238_ERZ773214 | MGnify/ENA primary metagenome ERZ773214 (study PRJEB29015, sample SAMEA2738157) | human oral metagenome | biome: human oral; feature: human-associated habitat; material: saliva | place: China | collected 2259 ... | reverse complement strand
TTCAGGATGTAAATGATAAAAGAAAAACTGCTGATAAACACCCATCACAAAAAAAAGCAGGAAAATTTGAAAAACAAGAAAAGAAAATCTCCAAGTTACAGCAGAAAAAACAAAGGCAAGAGCGGAAACTGAAAAATAAGGGAATTGACGGAAAAACGCAAAGTGCTAAAAGTGCAGTGATAGCATCAGGGATGGTAAATCGGTATTTGGAAAGCGGAAAGGAAGAAAATGCCGGTATAGATGCTGCTTATAAGGTTACAGATCAAGTCGAAAATATTTCAAGGAAAATATATCATTCTGGAAAAAAGAAAAATTTAAAAAGGCAAAAAAAGATAACAAAATTAGGCAAAAGCATTGAAAATCAAGAAAAGAAACTCTTTTTTAAAAAGAATATGGAAGAGATGAAAAAAAGTGCGGACTATCAAAACACCTCAAGGCTCAGACAATTTTTTAAAAGAAGGCAATATAAAAGGCAGATTCAAAAGAAGTATAAAGACAGTGTAAAAAACAGAATAAAAAAATCCTTTATGGAGGGAAGTAAACGATTTGGTGAATTTGTAAAATCCAGAGGGAAAAAGATAGTATTTCTATCGCTTTTAGCGTTAGGAATATTTTTTATGCTCTTTCAGGCGGGAAGTATGATGATGAATATGGGAACGGGGATGGTAGGCAATACCGTTTCAACCACCTACTTATCGTCAGAAGACACTCTAAAAGAGGTCAATCAGGAGTTTTCATCTTTAGAACAGGCTTTGCAGGAGGAAATGGACAGTGTGGAGGAAAATCATCCGGGTTATGATGAATATATTATAAACGGAAAAGAAAAAATCGGTCATAATGTCCATGAACTCTTGTCTTATATCACATCACGATATGGCGTTGTAAAAAATGTGTCTGAGATAGAAAGTGAACTTCAAAGTCTGTTTCAAAATATGTATACCTTAACCTATAAGGAAGAGATTGAAATCAGATATAGGACAGTTACGGAAACTTATACCGATGAAGATGGAAATGAATATACCGAAAGCCATGAAGAACCTTATGAGTATAAGAAACTCATTGTAACCCTTCATAAAAGGGAAATGGACAGTATAATCAGAGAAGTCTTTGCGAACTATCCTGATAATCTGAAACACTATGAAGCCTTATTCCTTGCTCAAGGCAATATGGGAGAAGCCTTTGGCAATAGCGACCTTATTGCTTCCAATGGAGGTATCGGAGGTGGAAAAGAGTATGAGGCTTCTACGGAAGTTCAAAAGAAGATTGTCAATGCTGCCTACATTACGCCATCTCCGGGTGCAGGCTGGTGTGCTATGTGGGTATCGCAGGTCTATCAAAATGCAGGACTTGGATATATCGGAGGAAATGCCTGTGATATGTACCGAAACTACACCTTTACATCAGATAAATCAAAACTCAAGGTGGGAATGCTTGTTGCAGTTGAAAGCAGTAGTAGCGGAAGTACAGCAGGACTTACCTATGGTCATGTAGGAATTTATATAGGCGATGGCAAGGTGATAGATAATATCGGGCGAATCAGAGTAACAACTTTAGATGATTGGATAGCAACTTTCTGCAAGCACCATCCCGTAGGCTATGGCTTTCCGCCAAATGTAAACAGATAAGGAGGACACAATTTGAAAAAAGAACTGACAGCAGTAAAAAACAGAATAAAGAAGTTAAAGGATAAAAAGGCTCTGATTGATGAAGAATTGGAGCCTTTGTTCATTCGTGAGGAAGAACTTGAAAACGAAGAAATTATTGCCATTTGCAGAAAGAACAACATTACAATTTCTGATCTGATGGCAAAGGTAAACAGAGAAAAAGTAGAAGTGAAAAAGGAGAACGAAAATGAAAAAAATGAAGAATAAAAAGGCTGTGGGAGTGGCTCTTGGAGCAGTGCTTTTGATTATGGGAGTAGTAATCTCTTTATTTGCAGGTAGTAAGATTGTATTTGCACAGGGAGGTTTGCTTCCGACACTTGTAAATCCGATAGAAGTAGTTGCTCAAACAGAAGTAGAAGTTAATGTTAAGTATATCTTTGAAGATGAAAAAGTTTTTAAGGAAGAAAAGATTAAGGCAGAGAAAGGACAGCTTCTTGATAGTGGTGATCTTCCAATGCTGCCTGATGATATGAAATTTATAGATGACTTTCTATTTTACGAAGTGAAGGGGGATGGGAAAGATGAAATTATCCGTAAAGTAGTAAAGGTTAATGTTAAGGATAAGGAAACACAAACAGAAAACGAAAGCTCAAAATCTGATCAAGGCTCTCAATCAAATGCTTCAAAGACAGAAAATAAGGGGACTCAAACAGAGCTTAGCAAAGATGAAGTTTCCAGAATGGAAAAGGAGTCCAAAGAACTTCAGGAAAAACTTGATAAGCTAAATCAGGAAATTAAGGACAAGGATAAATTAAGCGATAAGCAAAAAGACAAAATCAAAGACCTTGAGGAAAAAATAGATAAGCTGAAGGAAAAACTTGAGAAGGGCAAAGACGATAAGGACTTATCGGCGGATATGAAAAAGGAGATAGACAAGCTGACTGAGAAAATTAAGGAACTTGAGAAAAAGACGAATGAAGTTGGCAAGGCTACGGTTACACATAATCCTACTGTAACCCCAATCAGCCCTATCTCCGGAATGAAAACAGGAACAGGAAACTTCCCTCAAACATCGGTAAGTGATATGGGTAAAGGCTCATCATCACAGGATAATATAGGAAAAATTACAAAGGACACAAATGTTGGTAAGACCGATGGAAAAGAAAAAGAAGTTCGTTATCCCAATAAGCTGACACCGAAACAACCTGCCAATAACAGCAGTCAGGATTCCTCTATGGATGGTTCAAGTAAGACAGTAAATACCAATAAAGGAATTGCTTCTGCTCCATCAAAGGCACGAGGAACTGTTACGGAAAATAAGGATAATGCCAACAATGATTATCCGATTCATCATGGAGATAGCAGTGATAAGAGAGAAACGGATATGTATTCAGCGGATGCAAGACAGTTTGTTACCTTTACAACTAAGAATGGCAAGACCTTTCATTTAATCATCAATCACGATGAGGATAGCGAGAATGTTATGCTCCTAACAGAAGTATCCGAAGATGATCTTCTTAATATGGTTGAAAAGAAAGAAGCTCCAAAACAGGAAATCACAAAGGAAGAACCTGAAAAAGAAGAACCTAAACCTGTAAAAAAGGAAGAAAGCAGTAATACAGGAACCTACTTAATTTTAATTCTTGTAGTAGCAGGAGCATTAGGTGCAGGATATTATTTTAAGGTTGTTAAGAAAAAGGAAGATAAGGAGCTTGAAGGCTTTGAGGAGGAAGATGATGATTTCTTTTCAGAGGCGGAAGAAAGCGAAAATGAAGTAGATGAAGCAGAAACAGAAGATAAAGAAGATTATGAGGTAGAATAAGTTTGTACCTAAACCCATATAATATTTGGTGCAAAATACAGGGCGAGTGAGTGAAATCTTTCGCCCTTTTATATTGAAAACAGGAGGAAAAATATAGATGAAACTTGTAATTGCTGAAAAGCCAAGTGTTGCAATTTCTATTGCAAAAGTGATCGGAGCAACAAAGAAGAAAGACGGATATTATGAAGGAAACGGATATAGGGTTTCTTGGTGCGTAGGACATCTAATTCAAATGGCAAATCCGGAAAGCTATGATGAAAAGTATGCTAAGTGGAATATGGCGGATTTACCGATTATCCCAAAAGAATATAAGTATGAGATTGCAAAGTCCACAAAGAAACAATTTACGATTCTTAAAAAGCTCATGAACGATAAGGACATAGATATCGTGATAAATGCTTGCGATGCAGGGCGTGAGGGAGAAGCAATCTTCAGGCTTGTATATAATCAGGCAAATTGCAAAAAGAAGATGAAACGCCTTTGGATTTCATCAATGGAAGATAGTGCCATAAAGGAGGGCTTTGATAACCTGAAAGACGGAAGTTTTTACGATAATCTATTTGAATCATCACAAGCAAGGGCGATTGCAGATTGGCTTGTGGGAATGAATTTAAGCAGACTCTATTCGTGTCTATACAAGCAAAATTACAGTGTGGGCAGAGTTCAAACACCTACCCTTGCAATGATTGTAAAAAGAGATGATGAGATAGCCAATTTCAAGAAAGAAAAATATTTTACAGTAGAGCTTTCTATGAATGGTTTTACACTATCAACGGATAGAATTGATGATGAAATAGCAGCGGAGCAGCTTTTAAATTTAGTTGGTGATAAGATAGGAATTACCGATGTTATTCAAAAGGAAAAGATAACAAAACCTGATTTGCCTTTTGACCTTACAACACTTCAAAGAGAGTGCAATAAGTATTTTGGATATAGTGCTAAGCAGACACTTGATTATGCTCAAAGTTTATACGAGAAAAAACTGATTACCTATCCAAGAACAGACAGCAGATGCTTAACGGAAGATATGATTGTAAGTACGGTTAATAACATTTTAGGGAAAAATGATTTTGATACAGAGCGTATCAAGACGGTATTTAACTCTAAAAAGGTTACAGACCATCATGCGATTATACCGACAGCAAGCAGTATGAATGAGGACTTAACTTCTCTTCCGGAAAGTGAATTGAAGGTATATGAACTTATTTTAAATAAGCTACATGCAAGTGTAGGCTATCCTTTAATTGAGAATACAACGAAGATTATGGCTGAATTTGATGGATTTGAATTTACAAGTAGTGGAAAGGTGATTGTAGATGAGGGCTTTACCAAATACCTAAACGAATATGCAAAAAAGAAAAATGAAGATACAGTGCTTCCGGATGTAAAGATTGGTTATAGTCTTGATATTAAAGATAAAGAGATAAAAGAAAAATACACATCACCGGCTAAACATTTTACGGAAGATCTTCTCCTAAAGGCGATGGAGCTTGCAGGAAATGACGCATTGGAAAAAGGTGTAGAAGTTGAGCGAAAAGGACTTGGAACACCTGCAACAAGAGCAGGAATCATTGAAAATTTAATCTTTAAAGGTTTTGTAGAAAGAGATAAGAAAAATTTAATTGCCACTCATAAAGGAATCAGCCTTGTAACGATTGTCTCAGATACTTTTAAATCGGCAGAAACAACAGTAAAGTGGGAAATGGAGTTATCGGATATTGCACAGGAAAAATCCTCAAAGGAAAAATTTTTAAAAGCGATTGAAAATGAGATAAAAGAAGTGGTTTCAACTTATAGCAAGTAAGATGACACTAATTTCAAGCTGGAAAAAATGCCCTAAAAATGCTATAATCTTTTGTAGGAAAAGTAGGGAGAAAGGAAATGAGTATGAAAGATACATTTATGGATACTGCAAAAGTTATGTCAAAGGGGCAAGTTACCATTCCGAAAAGGATAAGAGAACTCTTGAACTTACAAAATGGAGATTATGTTACTTTTGTAGTTCATAAAGATAAGGTGCAAATTCAAAACTCCAAGACTTTTATTGAAGAAAATATTGATAAATAAAGGTGGTGAAATAACAAAGATGACGATAGATGAAATAAAAAAGTTAATTCAAAACGGAGAGAAGATGGATGTTGAATTTAAAGAATCAAGGAATGCTTTAACCAAAGATGTCTTTGATACAGTATGCTCCTTCAACAATAGAAATGGAGGACATATTTTACTTGGTGTAAATGATAAAAGAGATATTGTTGGTGTTAGTGAAGATAAAGTGGATAAGGTTATTAAAGAATTTACAACATCTATCAACAATTCGCAGAAGATGTACCCACCACTTTATTTATTACCGGAAGTATTTGAGATTGACGGTAAAAAAGTCATTTATATCCGAGTGCCTGAAGGTTATCAGGTATGCAGACATAATGGAAGAATATGGGACAGGTCTTATGAAGGAGACATCAATATCACAGACCATGCAGAACTTGTCTATAAGCTATATGCGAGGAAACAGGGAAGCTATTTTGTGAATAAGGTGTACCCAAACCTCGATATAGAATTTCTTGATACTGATGTTATTGATAAAGCCAAGAGAATGGCAGTTGCAAGAAATAAAAATCATGTTTGGGAAAATATGAGTTATGAGGAACTGCTCCGAAGTGCAAATCTCATTTTGACAGATCCTGAAACAAAGCGTGAGGGCATTACACTAGCAGCAATTTTGTTATTTGGAAAAGATAACTCTATTATGTCAGTCCTTCCCCAGCATAAAACCGATGCAATATTTAGAGTTGAAAACAAGGATAGATATGACGATAGAGATGTTGTCATAACAAATCTGATTGATAGCTACGATAGGCTTATTGCATTTGGACAGAAGCATTTGAATGACTTATTTGTCTTAGACGGAATTGTAAATGTCAATGCAAGGGATAGAATACTTAGAGAAATTGTTTCTAATACATTGGCTCACAGAGATTATTCAAGCGGTTTCCCTGCAAAAATGATTATTGACGATGAGAAGATTACCATTGAAAACAGTAACTTGGCTCATGGCATGGGAGCATTGGATTTACAAAAGTTTGAGCCTTTCCCTAAAAATCCGGCTATTTCAAAAGTATTTAGAGAAATAGGACTTGCTGACGAGCTTGGTTCAGGTATGAGAAACACCTATAAATATACAAGGCTATATTCAGGTGTTGATCCTCTGTTTGAGGAGGGAGATATATTTAGAACGATTATTCCTTTGAAGAAAATAGCGACTCAAAAAGTTGGAGGGAGCGGTGTCGCTCAGGATGTCGCTCACAGTGTCGCTCAGGATGTCGCTCACGATAAGATAGCTCGTGTAGAGTTTATAAAAGAAAAAATAAGAGGAAACAACAAGATTACAAGAAAAGCAATTGCAGATGAAGCTGGAGTTAGTGAAAAGACTATAGAAAGAACTATTAAAGAAATGGATAATCTACAATATGTAGGAAGTGGAAGTAATGGTCATTGGGAACTGAATGAATAGCAGTAAGTTGCACCACACAGAATTCAAAGGTGATTAGAGTAAAATCTAACCGCCTTTTTTCATACAAAAAAGAAGGAGGTAAACATGCGAATAAATGATTTTTATAACATCTTGGAGCTTGTAAAACAAGATATTCTGCAGAGTGAAGCAGAGTATTTGAAGCTTTTAAAAGTTGTCGGGAACAATCAGAAGTACGATTTTAGAAGTCAGTTAAGTATTTATGATAAAAATCCTGAAGCGACAGCTTGTGCCAAGTTTGACTACTGGAGAGAACACTTTAACCGAACTGTCATGCGAGGTCAAAAGGGTATTCCCATTTTAGAGGACTACGGCACATACAAAAAGGTGGACTATATCTTTGATATTAGTCAGACAGTTTCCAAAAACAGAGATGTCAATGAGGTAAATCTTTGGAGATTTGATAAAGAAGCTCATAGAGATGTATTAAAAGAAATGATAAAAGCTGAAGGCTATGAAGAAAGTGAAAGCACCTTGGAAAATATCTTTTCTTTAAGTAGGCTCTACGGAGATGAAAAAATAGATAGCTTGATGAATGAACTTAGAATATCTGATGAAGATAGAATATCCTTTACCAAGTTTGCAAGGGACTCAGTGAGCTATGCAGTAGCTTCAAGATTTAAGTTAGACTATCCTATGGATAAGGAGCTGTTAAAGGAAAACTTTGCAATGCTTGACAGCATTTCTCTTATGGGCCTTGGAGAAACGGTATCGGACATTAGCGGAACAGTCATTGATGCAACCATTCAAAAAAGCAAAGAGTTAGAGCTTCAAAAAGAAGTTTTAAGAGGTAAAGAAGCAGGATATAATAAAATAAAAGAAGAATTAGAGGAGGTAGAAGAAAATGTACTTCGACGAGATGATCAGGAAAGAATTAGTGAAAACGAGCGAATTTTCCGAAATGGAGAGTACGGACGAGATAATAGAGAAAATAAAAGAGAATACACTGAATCAGTTAGAGGAAGAGACGGACTTTATGAGAGAATATCCGAATCCGATATACGCAGTGATGAGGCTGGATTATCTTTCAAACAGCGAGGAGCAGAACCACTTCGAGATGCTTTTGGAACTATACAAGGAGAAGAAACTGATAGGGCATCTGATGGATACTCAGAAACAGGCGATAGAGTTTATGAGGACAGAGAAACCGAAACTGATGATGGCTTGGAAGATAGAGGACGAGAGCCATCCGCAGTACAAATCAATGATTTCAGCCCTGAAAGAAATTACCATCAAAGAAGTAGTGGAAATCTAAAAGAGAATACGGATAAAGAGATAAGAGAAGCTGACAAGGCTTCTTTTTCTTTGCCGGAAAGTAGCTTAGGACAGATTAAACTTACAATACCTCTTACTCAAAATGATATTGACAGTATTCTTGTAAACGGTGGAAACCATGAGGGTGAAAGACTTCCTATCATTGCTGAATTTTCCAAAGGGAAAACAGTAGAAGCATTGGGAGAATACCTTAAAGATACCTTTAGAGGTGGAAACGGTTTATTTCTTAATGGAGTTGAAGTATCTTCCTGGTATTCGGATAAAGGTATTCATTTAGCTTACGGGACATCGGCAAGAGAGGATACTACACAAATTTTAAGCTGGAGTGATGCTGCAAGAAGAATCAATGAGCTTTTGGAAAATGGAGAGTTTGCCACAAATGTAGAGCTTTTGGAAGCACAGGACTATGAAAGAGATAGAGTTTCAGAATCCTTATGGTATCTATACCACGATTTAAGTGAAGAAGGAAAAGCACAGGGTTATTTTGACTTTATAGAAAGAGGAGGTGGGTTTCCGGAAGAAATAAGACAGTTATCGGAAGCTCTTAAAAATCCCGACTACCTAAAAAATGTTATTTCTGAATATGGTCGTTTCTTGAGAGCATATAGAGAGGATAGGGACATACTAAGATTTCATTATCACAAGGTGGATAGCCTTTATCAGAGATTAGAGGAGCTTGAACTTCCAAGAAAGGAATATACCTCTAACCTTACCGAACTTCCAAAGGCACATGGCTTTATTACAGAAGATGAAGTCCTCGCTACGATTTCAAGTGGAAGTGGAGTCGATAAAGGAAAAGAGCGAATTACTAAGTTTTTCAAAGAAAATCATACGCTTCAGGAAAAAGCGAATTTCTTAAAAGATGAGTATGGGATCGGAGGTCATTCTCATGCCGTTTCAGGAGCAAAGGGAAGTGATGAATGGCATGATGCAAAGGGACTGAAATTACAGAAGAATCATTGTAACGATGTTTTCCTTACATGGTCAAATGTAGCAAAGCATATAGATGAGCTGCTTTCTAAAAATCTTTATCTTGAAGAAAAGGACATTGAAAGAAAGGATGAGATAGAAGAACAAAAAGAGTCAAGTTATTATTCTAAAGATGATCCAACTAATCTGATGACTGATGAAATGCTTGAGAAAGTTCCTGAGCTTTATGCACAAGAGGATGTAGCCTTAGCGGACAAACAGGTTCATGCAGCATATATCATTCCATTTAGAAGTAACTGGACTTGGTATATGACGGAATATGACAGGGAAAGCAAAGACGCTTTTGGACTTGTTTTAGGGATTGAGCCGGAATGGGGATATTTTAATCTTGAGGAGTTAAAGGAATTAAATGCCCAAAGGCTTGTTTTAGAGGATTTTCCAAAGACTTTTAGAGAACTGAAAGACAGTGAACTTAAAAAGCAGATGGATGAGCAGGAGCTTTATCATGTCTTTAACGGAGAGCTAAGTTTTGAGGAGAATAATATAGAGCTTGAAGCACCTGAAGAAGTAGAAGAAAGCATACAGATAGAACCTTTTCAGGCTACCTTATTTGACTATCTAAAGGAAAAAGAAGAAGTAGAGCTTAACGAAAAAGAGGAAAGTCTTTTAGATGAGTTTGCAGTTCAAGAAGTCGATACCGTCTATTTTAATCATGAGGAGTACAAAGTAAGGGAGATTTCCAAAAATCAAATCACAGGAAGAAATGATTTGTGGCTTGATCCTGTAAGGCAAGGTAATCATCAAATACCGATTATATCCTTTACAGATGATGAGGATTTATTAAGACAAGTAAATCTTGAAAGACCTGAATTTATCATCGGTGATGAAGTGAAGTACAAGGGAAAAGACTGTACTATCACAAGATTTGATGATATGGGAAATAACCTAAAGACAGTAACGGTTAAGGATAATACAGAGTATCTTGGAGGTATGATTACAGGCTCCGATGTAATTCCTTATTACAAAGAAAGTGAGCTTGATAAAATCTTTGAAAATCTTACCAATGCAAAGCCCGAAAAGACTTTTGAGGAAATAGAAATAAAGAAAAATAAAGCTTATAATTTCAAGATTACAGAAGAAACTCTTCCTCAAAAGTTATCTCCAAGCGAGAGATTAAACAATAATCTTGAAGCAATTTCTATGCTTAACAGGGTGGAAAGCGGAGAACGAGAGCTTGATATTACAGCTCAGGAAGTTTTAGCAAAATATGTAGGCTGGGGAGGTCTTGCTGATGTATTCGATGAAGAAAAAGGCGGACAGTGGAAAGAAGCGAGAAGCTTTCTAAAAGAGAACTTATCGCAGGCAGAGTATGAAGCTGCAAGAGAATCAACCTTAACGAGTTTTTACACACCAAAAACAGTCATAGACGGAATATATAAGACTCTTTCCGGTATGGGATTTAAACAGGGAAATATCCTTGAGCCAAGTATGGGTATCGGGAACTTTATCGGTAATCTACCTGATGAAATGAATAAGTCAAAGTTTTATGGCGTAGAGCTTGACAGTATAAGCGGTCGAATTGGAAAACTTTTATACCCTGAAAGTGATATACAGGTTAAGGGACTTGGAGAAACGAGCTTTTCCAATAATTTCTTTGATGTTGCAATCGGCAATGTTCCCTTTGGAGAGTATAAGGTAAATGACAGGGGATACAATCGTAATAACTTCCTTATTCATGACTATTTCTTTGCCAAGTCCATTGATAAAGTAAGAAACGGTGGTGTTATCGCCTTTATTACATCTTCAGGAACAATGGATAAAAAAGACGAAAGTGTAAGAAGGTATCTTGCGGCAAGAGCCGAATTTTTAGGAGCTATCAGACTTCCTAATGACACCTTTAAGGGTGTTGCCGGCACAGAAGTAACTTCGGATATTATTTTCCTAAAGAAAAGAGATAGCGTTTTAGAGCGAGATGAAGATTGGATACACCTTGCTGAAGATGAAAAGGGGCTTGTATATAATAAATACTTTGTCGATCATCCTGAACAGGTACTCGGCACAATGCGTGAAGTGTCAGGAAGATTTGGCAAGACACTTACTTGTGAGCCAATTGCATATTTAGGTACAGAAATCAATATGGCTTCCTTAAAGGATAGACTTGAGATTGCGGGAGAAAGAATTTCAAAAGATGCCAAGTATGAAGAAATAGAGCTATTGGATGATGAGATCACTTCAATCCCTGCAACGGATGATGTAAAAAACTTCTCATATACCTTAATTGATGATGAAGTCTATTACAGAGAAAACTCACTTTTTATCAAAAAGGAAGTATCGGATAAAAACAAAGAAAAAATCAAGGATTACCTTGAGCTGAATGCTGCCTTAAAAGATGTGATTTACAAGCAGAAAGAAGATTTTAACGAAGAAGAAATCAAGGCTTCTCAAAAAAGATTAAACGAAGTTTATGATAACTTTTCAAAGAAGCATGGCTTTGTCAATAATTTAAGCAATACCAGAGCCTTGAAAGAGGATAGCAACTTCCCGCTTGTTTCCTCCATAGAAATCCTTGATGAAGAAGAAAATTTCAAGGCAAAGGGAGATATTTTTTCTAAAAGAACCATTACAAAAGCCAAAGTCATAGACCGTGTGGACACCTCTTTAGAAGCCCTTGTCTTATCGGTATCTGAAAAAGGATATGTGGACTTTGACTATATGGGAAGTCTTACAGGAAAAGACAGACTGACTTTGATTGAGGAGCTTCGCGGGGAAATCTACCTAAATATTAGAGAAGAACAAAACTTTTACAGACCGCTTTCCTTTAACCTCGAAGATGGAGATTTACCTTTTGCCTGTGCTAATGACGGCAATTCCTATAAATATGGTTATGTAACAAAAGATGAATATTTAAGTGGGAATATCAGGGATAAGATTGCCATAGTAGATAGCTACTTATCAAAGCTCAGACAAACGGAAAGAGAACTCCCTCATCTTGGTTTTGCCGAGAATGGAAAAGAAAAAGAGCTGATAAGCTATGAAATGAACCGTTTGGAATACCAAAAAGCAGAGCTTACAAAAGTTTTACCAAAGGAGCTTGAAGCAAGTGAAATCAATGTAAGGCTTGGTGCAACTTGGATACCGATTAAAGATATAGAGAAATTCATCTTTGAAACGCTTAAAACTCCGGGATATGCAAGATGGGATATTAAGGTTAAGTTTTCAAACCTTACAAGCGAATGGAATGTAGAAGGAAAAAGCAGGGACAGGGGAAATGACCTTGCTGAGATGACCTTTGGTACATCAAGGGTAAATGCCTATAAGCTGATTGAAGATGCCTTAAACCTGAAAGAAACAAAGGTATTTGACCAGATTGTAAATCCGGACGGCTCTAAAACTTCTGTCTTAAATAAAAAAGAAACTCTCCTTGCAGGACAGAAGCAGGAACTTCTAAAAGAAGAATTTAAAAACTGGATATTTAGTGATCAGGAAAGAAGAAACAGGCTTGTAAAGCTATATAATGAGCGTTTCAACTCCATCCGCAACAGAGAATATGACGGAAGTAATCTTTCTTTTGAGGGAATGAATACAAAGATTGATTTAAGACCTCATCAAAGAAATGCCATAGCAAGAAGCCTTTATGGAGGCAATACCTTGCTTGCCCATGTAGTAGGCAGTGGAAAGACCTTTGAAATGGTAGCTTCTGCAATGGAAAGTAAAAGGCTTGGGATGTGCAGTAAGTCTTTATTTGTTGTACCTAACCACCTAACAGGGCAAATCGGTCGTGAGTTTATGCAGCTATATCCATCGGCTAACATTATGGTGGCTGATAAGAAAGACTTTGAACCTAAAAACAGAAAGAGATTTATCGGAAAGATTGCCACAGGGGAATACGATGCGGTTGTTATCGGGCATACGCAGTTTGAAAAAATCCCTATGAGTAAGGAATATCAGGAAAAGCACATTCAAGATCAGATTGATGAAATCGTAAACTATGTAGAAGAATACAAGCATGACAGAAATCAGAACTTTACCGTAAAACAGCTTGAAAAGACAAAGAAAAAACTGGAAACAAGGCTTGAGAAATTAAATGATGATTTTAAGAAAGATGATGTCATAACCTTCGAGGAACTGGGAGTTGATAAGCTCTTTGTTGACGAGGCACATGGCTTTAAGAACCTTTATCTCTATACCAAAATGAGAAATGTTGCAGGTATCGGACAATCGGAAGCCTTTAAGTCCTCAGATATGTTTATGAAATGCAGATATATGGACGAGATGACAAACGGGAAAGGTATTGTCTTTGCCACAGGAACGCCTGTAAGTAACTCTATGACAGAGCTTTATACCATGCAAAGGTATCTTCAGTATGAGAGCCTTAAAAAGAATGGACTGGAGCATTTTGACTCTTGGGCTTCTACCTTTGGGGAAACGCAGTCTGCTTTTGAACTTTCTCCGGAGGGAACAGGGTACAGAGTAAAGACAAGATTTTCCAAGTTCTATAACTTGCCTGAACTAATGTCTATGTTTAAGGAAGTTGCGGACATTCAGACAGCGGATATGCTGAATCTTCCAACACCTGAAGCACACTATGAAGTCATTAAGACTTTGCCAAGTGAGGAACAAAAGGAAATTCTAAAGAGCTTATCTGAAAGAGCAGATGATGTGAGAAATAGGGTGGTAGAACCTGACGAAGATAATATGCTGAAAATCACCAATGACGGCAAGAAACTTGCCTTAGATCAGCGTTTAATCAATCCTTTGCTACCTGATAATCCTGACAGCAAGGTGAATGTTTGCGTGAAAAATGTCTTTAGTATTTGGGATAAGACTAAAGATGATAGGTCAACACAGCTTCTATTTTCTGATATGTCCACACCGAAAGGCGATGGAGAGTTTAATATCTACGATGATATTCGAGAAAAGCTCGTTGCAATGGGAGTACCGAAAGAAGAAATAGCATTTATCCATGAAGCTAATTCAGATAAACAAAAAGATGAACTCTTTGCAAAGGTAAGAAAAGGAGATGTGAGGATATTACTCGGTTCAACACAGAAAATGGGAGCCGGAACGAATGTGCAAAACAAGCTGATTGCTTTGCATGACCTCGATGTGCCTTGGCGTCCTGCCGACTTAGAGCAAAGAGCAGGTAGAATTGTAAGACAGGGAAACGAAAATGAGAAAGTAAATATCTATCGTTATGTTACGGAAAATACATTTGATGCCTACCTTTGGCAGACGATAGAAAATAAGCAGAAATTCATTTCTCAGATTATGACTTCAAAAACTCCCGTTCGTGTTGCGGAAGATGTGGACGAAAGCTCCCTTAACTACGCTGAGATAAAGGCTCTTGCAACAGGTGATCCAAAAATCAAGGAAAAGATGGATCTGGATAATGAAGTTACAAAACTTAAAATGCTGGAAGCAAACTATAAGTCCAACCGTTACAGATTAGAGGATAAGGTGGCGAAAAACTATCCTGAAGAAATTGCAAGAACGGAAAAACTAATTGAAGCTGTCAAAAAAGATATATCTGATGTAGAGTCTAAAGCGGAAGGTGAGGAAAAGTTTACTTCCATTACCATTGCAGGAGAAAAGATTACCGATAAGAAATTAGCCGGAGAAAGACTGCTTGAAGCAATTTCAAAGATTAAAATCAATGAAAGCAAGGTTATAGGAAAGTATAGAAATATGGATTTAGAAGTAAGCTATAACTTCTTTACCAATGAGCATAATTTCAGCTTAAACGGTTCTGCAAAGCATTCAGGAGAGCTTGGAACAAGTGCGGACGGTAATATTACAAGACTTGATAACGCTCTTGAGAAAATGCCTGAGAAATTAAATAGGCTTGAAGAAAAACTTATCAGCACAAAGAAACAACTTAAAAATGCCAAAGAAGAACTCAAAAAGCCTTTTGAAAAAGCTGATGAGCTGAAAACTAAGGTGTTAAGACTTGCAGAACTGAATAAGCTCCTCGATATGGGAGAAGTAGAAGAAAAGAGAAATGATAATCCACTTGTAGAAGATGTAAAAAGAGCAATCATTGATTTCTGTAACAGGGAGTATGAAGAAAATCATAGCTATGATGAATTTAGTACCTTGTATCCTGATTTAAAACATATCGGTATCGCCTATACCAATACACCAGATGAAAGACATGGTATTCAGTATGAGCTTGATTTAGAGGAGAAAACTTGGACGCAGTACATTGATGATATTCCTATCAAAACAGAGAGCTTTGATTACGAGAGTAAAGGAGAAAATGAAGCTCTAAGGAATATGAAAAATGATATAGAAATGTCCTCTTTTAGCGATTTAGTTTATGTTGATTCCGAAGATTTAAGAGCGGCAACAGGACTTGATATTGACGATGAAGGAAACTTCTATGATCCGCTCTCTAAAGACCTCGATAATGATGGCATTCCTGACAGATATGACAATGACTTTAAGGACAGTGATTATTTTGAGTCAACCTATGATGTGGAGGACAATCTTCATAGCAAAGAAGAAACCGCACAAAAATCAGATGATAAACCATCTATTTTAGGACAGATAAGAGCCTATCAGGAAGAAAGTAAAACAGAAGAAAAGCAAAAAACAAAAGAACAGGAATTTTTAAGATAAGGGGAGGGTAACCTCCCTTTTGCCATGAAAGGAGATAAAAATATGGATTACAAAACAATGAGAAACCAAATAGAAGATATGGTAAATGATAACCACAAGGACTTTGTAAAAGCGATTATAAGCATGGAAAAAGGCATCAACGATGAAAGCGCTTTGGATAAGCTCTATGACGCTTATATGGACAATGACAGCCTTAATTTGCTGCATGAGGAATTTGACTATATGATTGAGGATTTAAGGGAACAGGGGCAGATAAAAGACCTGCCTTATGTTCAGGAAGAAAAGGATAATCTTATCAATATTGTCGGAAATATTGTTGGAGAGGTCGATATAGTAGAAAGGGAAAACAAGAATGGAGAAGCCTTTAAGGTGGCGAATTTCTCCGTAGTATCCAAAGATGATGAAGGAAACAAGGTATATCATAATTGCTCCGCTTATGGAGAAAAGAGTGATATTCCAAAGGACTTTAAGCAGGGAGATTTTGTTAAGCTCTTTGGACAGATCAGAACATCAATTGATGATAACGGCAAGGAGCATAGCAATATCAGAATACTTTCTTCAAAGCTGTTAAAGGCAAAGGAACAAATGAAAGGACAAGAGGAAAAGAAAGAATCTGTACTTGGAGCTATTAAGAAATATCAGGCTGAAGATAAGGAAAAGCCAAAAGAAAAGAAAGAAGCAAACAAAGAAGCTGAGAGATAAATTCATGGTCGGTGTGGTCTTAGGGCTGCACCGACTCTTTTTTATTTGTCTTGAAAAAAGAGGAGATAAAGATTATCTCTCCATCTCCTTACCCATATAAATTCCATAATTCTTTCGTATTTGATAAAGCTCGTCCATAGTAGATTTGGTAGAAGAATACTCTTGCATAAGGGTATTCTTTTTTTCTTGCAATTTATCAAGTTTATCTAAAATATCCTTTGAATCAGGCAGCTTTGAATAGGATTTTTTAAGTTTTGCAAGAGCCATTTCGTAGCGTGTGATTTCAGCCTTATGTTCCTCAAAAAATGCCTTATCGGATGTATTTGCTTTATATTCTTTGTAGTAGGCTCGATACTTTTTAACAGTATGAACTTGTTCCATCGTATCAGAAAGTAGCTGCATATCCTTATCAATTTCTTTGATTTTATCTTGTAAGGCTTGTCTTTCTTCAGCACTTTTCCTGATGTACTCATCAAGTTGTTTAATGGAGTTAATGCCATGTTCTCTGATGAAAACAACTGACTCAGCCATTGTATTTAAGTTATGTTTTGTTGCCCAGTATTCATAGCCTTTGCTCTCTTTCACTTTGGCATTGGTATTCATATTGATAACATTTCCAATTCGTTTTTTGACAGATGGAGTTTTAATAGATTGATTTTCTGTAATACGCTCTCTTAATCTTTCTTCGGTATAATCCTCACCAATCGTCTTAGACCTTGTAAATCTCTGCTTATCTTTTGGCTTAAAAGCTATATGTTTTCCATGCTTTATTTCATAACCAAGTTCCGCAATTTTCTTTAGAAATTCTTCCCAATCCTTAGACTGTTTTATCAGATGATCAATATCAAATTGAAGTTTGCTTTTCCAAGAAGTACCTTTCTTAAATTGCTCATTTTCATACCATGACTTACCATTTGTTTTGTACTTTCTCTTATAGCTCTCGTAGAATTCATCAATCACAGAAAGGTTATTATCCTTGCATAGCTTATCGCTTTGATACCTGATTTGGCGGTAGCTTTTCTTGTTGGATTGATAACACTTGCCAGTTACCATATTTACATTATTGAAGATGATATGATTGTGGATATGCCCTTTATCTATGTGGGTAGATAAGACATATTCGTACTCATACTTTAATACCTTTTTACACAGTTCAAGACCGATCTGATGTGCCATTTCAGGACTTGTTTCTCCCGGCAAAAAGGATTGAATTAGGTGTCTGGCAAGGACAGTTCCGTTTGTTCCGGCATCATTTCGTGTTCTTAAAAACTGGGTATGAGCAGTTTCCTGATGGCATTTATGAGTTGTTACTAAGATTTGCTCATCTGTTTTTTCTCCATTAACAATATATGAAATGGCAAGATTAAGGGTTGATTTTATAGGATGTATTTTTGTGATAGCCATAAAATTTAATCACCTCCTGAAGTTCTGTTAAGAAGCAGAGAATGTATTTGCCACAACTCTTTTGAGAAATATTCAATCTGATTTTTTATGTCGTTTATATCATCCTTATAGATTATGCCTGTCGAATTAACTCGCTTTGCAATCTGATTTATGTTGTTTGTGGCATTGGAAAGCAAGCCTTGTAGATCTCTGAAAGGCTCTAAATCAACTTGATAAATCTCTTTTTCTAGAACGCACTTGCGGATAAAATGGCTCATATTTCTGCACTTCGCAAGTTTTCGTTTCTCTTCAAAAAGAGTCTTTTCTTCTTCAGTTAATTTAATTTCAAGTCGTTCATTTCGTATTCTATTTGCCATAGGTATTTCCTCCTTTAGGTGTATTTCGGGGTCTTAGGGTTCTCCCTAACAAGCTAAAAATTGATAAAAAAAGAAGCAGATCCCAAAGGGCTGCTTCATCAATTTTTCCGTAAGTGTCCGTACACTTACTGTGCTTGCTACAAAAGAATACAAGCATTAAGCATATATTAAAATTATTAATAATTGTATCATACTTAAGTATAATTTTCTACTATACTCTTGACAAAATGGTTAGAAGGGACTAATATATAAGCATACAGAACGAGTGTCGGTCAATAGGTGGTGATGTTTTGACAAAGAGAAATGTAAAAGATCCAGAAGAAAGAAAACAGGAGCTTATAAATATAGCATCCAGACTTTTTGAAAAGTATGGGTATGAGAAAGTTTCTGTGCGAGATATTCTTGCAGAAGTTAATGGAGCGCCGGGAATGTTTTATTATTATTTCAAATCAAAAGAAGATATTTTCTTGGCGTGTATGGAAACATACTTTGATGAAAAATTAAAAAATAAGTTAGGTATCCTTCAAAACAAGGAAATAGATTACGAAGAAAGAATAAAGATTTTAAGAGAACTTATAGTAAAAGATATCGGTCAGTTTACGACAAGATATAATTTTTCAAAAGAGAATTCAATTACAGATAACTCTTACAGGTTATGGGAATTGATTCATTACATTGGAAAATTTATAGATGTCTATTCAGAATTTATAATTGAAGGAATTGAAAATAAAAAAATAGAAAATAATATGGGAATAAACAGAGAAAATGTGAGAAGTTTCGCAGCTTTTATTTTATACGGAGCTGTTGGCACAATATATAACGACTATATTATTAAGGGAGAAAACAAAACAAATTCAAGTGAAGCCTTTGGAATAATAAGTGAGCTATTTCAAAGACCTCATTAGAGAAAAATAAAATATAAGTATTTTACAAGGGAAACATCAATGGTGTTTTCCTTGTATTAGTTTTAAGACAAATGAACGAACTCGTTCGGAAGGAGGTATGTTTTAGATGAAAAAGAAGAAATCAATCAAAGATATTATTTCCTACAGTGAAATAAAAAAAGGACAACTTGTAGGAGGGATATTATTTGTTAGTCTTGGTATGCTATTAAGTATTTGTCCAATTTTGGTGATATACAAAGTCATAAAATCTCTATTTTTATATGGAAAATTAGAACAAAGTACAATACAGTTCTGCATCTATGGACTTGCAGCAGTGGTATTGTCATATTGCTTAACTTACATTGGCGGTATTTTATGCCATAAGTTTTCATATGTTTTAATAGCTAACTTAAAAAAGAAGATATTATTTCATATTGGGAATCTTCCTTTAGGTTTTTTTACCGGAGACAACAAGTCAAAAATAAGGCAAGTATTAGGATCGGACATGAATCAAATTGAGGGATATTTTTCTCATCAATTACCAAATTTAATTTCAACTTTAGCACTAATTTTAGCAATGATAATTGTTATGTTGAAGATAAATTTAATATTAGGTCTTACGACTTTGTTAATTATATTTGTTGGTTTAGGAATTCAGATTGCAATCATGGCAAAGATTATAAAGTCGGGTGGACTTGAGAAGAACTTTGCGATTTTGGATCAAATTAATTCAGCAACTACTGAATACGTTAAAGGTATGCCGGAAGTGAAAATATTTGGAACAGGAGCAAAATCATTTAAAACTTTTTCAAAGTCAGTAGGAGAATATAGAGATTTTACAAGTTCGATGACATCAATGATAAGACCAGGATTTGTCTCATTTAGAATGTTTATTTTATCTGTTGCTACATTCATAGTTCCTGTAGGAATACTTTTAATGTCACGAAATAATAACTTGGATTTTGCTACAGTTTTTATTTTCTATTTGATTCTTGCACCTGCAATTAGCGTACCTGCATTAAAGCTTAGAGATTTTGCAGAAGGAATGAATTTACTAAATGAAGTTGTTTTGAGAGTCTATGAAATTATAGATCAAAAAGAATTGGCAATTGAAAATACTGAGGAAGGGATAAAAGGTCATGATCTTGAATTTAATAATGTGAGCTTTTCTTATGGAAATGAAGAGGTTTTAAAGAATATAAGCTTCTGTGCTAAACAAGGAGAAGTTACAGCATTAGTTGGTTATTCGGGAGCAGGTAAATCTACCATTGGAACGCTAATACCAAGATTTTACGATCCTTCAGAAGGTTCTATTAAAATTGGTGGAGTTAATATAAAAAGTATTCCGATAAACACCTTAATGGACAAGATAGCATTTGTTTTTCAAGACAGTGATCTTATCACAGATACAGTCTTCAATAATGTTGCTATGGCAAAGACAGGTTCTACAAAAGAAGATGTCATAAAAGCATGTAAAAAAGCAAGGTGTCATGATTTTATTGAAAAACTTCCTAATGGATACAATACTGTTTTGGGTAAAGGAACTTACTTATCTGGGGGAGAGAAACAACGTATTGCAGTAGCAAGAGCAATTTTGAAGGATGCACCAATATTAGTGTTAGACGAGGCAACAAGTTTTGCAGACTCTGAAAATGAATATCTTATGCAGGAAGCTTTATCTGAATTGGTCAAGGATAAGACTGTTATTATGATTGCTCATAGGTTAAATACCATAGAATATGCAAATCAAATCTTAGTAATATCTGATGGAAAAATTGCAGAAAGAGGTAAGCATGAAGATTTAATCCTTGCAAATGGAATATATAAGAGACTCTTTGATATTTATAAGAAGACAAATATTTGGCAAATGGATATAGAAGGGAGTGAGAATGAATGATAAGAAATATTACTTTAGGAAAGATGAATAATATAAGAAAATCAATTATTTTAAACGTTTTGGCATCTATTTCCAACCTTATACCATTTATTGCTTTGGCGAAAATTGTAGAAACACTATTTTTAAATAGAGGTGCAGATAGTATAGATACGAGCCTTTTATGGAAGTATTTTGGGATAATGGCAATATTTTTCTTAATAACATTCTTATTGGAAAATTTAGCCACAAAATATACCTATGAACTTGGATACAAGACAAGTGCAGATGGAAGAATAGAGCTTGCAGACCACATAAGAAAACTGCCGATAGGTTATATTTCAGGGAAAAGTTCAGCAGAGATCTTAGATACATTAATGAATGATTTTTTCAAAGTTGAAACGGCAGTAACGCATCAATTACCTCAATTTTTTAGTGGTATATGTGTAGCGGTTCTTTGCTCGATATTATTTTTGATAATCAATGTAAAAATGGGAATAGCAACACTTATTGGACTACCTATTTCTGTTCTACTTCTTACACTCATGCAAAACTTTCAGAAAAAAATTTATTTAAAAACAAAGAAAATGAGGATAAAAGAGGAAGAAGATATAAATGAATATTTGGATGCCATTAAGACTCTAAAAGCTTATAACAGCTTAGATGACACATTAACAAAACTTGAAGAAGATATAGACAACTCAAGAAATGCAAATATTAAGAGTGAGAAAGGAGTTGGTTCATTAACTACTATAGCAAGTATGATTTTAAGAATAGGACTTCCTTTGATGAGTTTAGCTGGTTCCTATTTATTTATAAATGGATCTTTGGAAATTGATACATTTTTAATGTTCTTATTTGTAGGCACAAGGATTTTTGATCCCTTGGAGCTTGCACTTGTAAATTATACAGGTTTACAAATGGCATCCGTTTCAGGAGAGAGAATCATTAACTTACTTAAGGCTAAACCTATGTCAGGAAATTGTGCTGTAAACGAAAGCAACAAAATTGAAATATCTGATGTTTCATTTTCTTACAAGGAGTCTAAGGTTATCAATAATGTTTCATTAGACATTAATGAGAACGAATTAACTGCTTTTGTTGGTTACTCTGGCTCTGGAAAATCTACACTAATTAAATTAATTTCCAGATTTTATGATCCTAATGAAGGGACAATTAAAATTGGTGGAGTAGATTTGCTAACAGCCGACCCTGATAAATTAATGGATAAATTTTCTGTCGTTTTTCAAGATGTGTATCTTTTTAAAGACACAATTTATAACAACATAAAATTTGGAAATGAAGATGCAAGTAAAGATGAAATCATGAATGCTGCAAAAATGGCAGGAGCTTATGACTTTATAGTCAAAAAAGATGATGGATTTGACACTATGATTGGACAAGGAGGAGCGACTCTGTCTGGAGGTGAGAAACAAAGAATATCAATAGCGAGAGCAATATTAAAAAATGCACCAATAATACTACTTGATGAAGCAACATCTTCACTTGATCCTGAAAATGAACTTATTATACAAGAAGCAATATCAAATTTAATAAAAAATAAAACAGTTGTGGTTGTAGCCCATAAATTAAGAAACGTAATGGGAGCTGATAAAATTGTTGTTTTAAACAAAGGGAAGGTAGAAGAAGTTGGGAAGCATGAAGAACTTATTAAAAATGAAGGACTATATAAAGACTTATGGAATTATCAAGAAAAGTCTAAAGAATGGAAGATTGTACAGTAACAATCAATTTTAAAGGAGGAAATTTATGAAAACACAAAAGAAATCATCAAAAAATGCAGTTACAGCTGGTGTTTTAATTGCACTTTACTTTGTAACATATTTAGTAATTGGGGCAATATCTATGCCTGTCCCTGTTTTATTTTTACTAATGCCTATGCTTGTAGCACTACTTGCTGCACCAACCTATCATATGCTTCTTGCAAAAACAAAGTCAGCCACCGCTATTGTAATCGCAGCTATCTTACCAAGTATTTTATTAGTTGTAACTGGTCATATTCCAATTGCACCATTAGTGGCAGTGCCTGCCGGAATAATTGCTATGTTAATAGCAAGAGGTGGAAATTATACAGACTTTAAGAAAAATACAATTAGTCATATGTTTTTTTCTCTAAACTTATTTGGAGGATTCTTACCAATTTGGCTTATGAGAGAAGCATTTTTTGAAAGTGTTATAAAAGGTGGCTTAGATCAAAACTTTTGTAATACAGTAAGAGCATGGACACCAATATGGATGCTACCAGTTATGATTATTGGAACATTTATATTCTCTTTGATTGGTTCTTATTTTACAAAGAAAATACTAAATAAAAAGCTGGAATCAGCAGGAGTTTTATAATGGAAAATTCAAAGTTTGTTCTGGGGTCAAAATATGACCTCAGAACAAAACTTATCTTGCTTATAGGTGCGAATATTTTAATTTTTTTAGGGTTTGATTGGATCTATCAAAGTCTTATTACATTATTTTTTCTTGTCATCATTATTAGCGATGGTTATAAAAAATCCGCTATAAAGTATATTTTATTTTTTGTAATAAGTGTAGTATTGGAAAAATCTTTAGCCTATTTTAATATGAATTTTCTTTCGAATTTAATTTTATTTATCTTAGCAATTGGAAGAAAATTTCTGCCATGTATTATCGTGGGCAAATGGATTTTAAATTCCACATCTGTTTCCAGTGCAGTGGCAACTTTACAAAAATTAAAACTTTCAAAAGACTCGCTCATAATGATTTCTGTAATATTTAGATGTTTGCCTACTATTAAAGACGAATGGAGTCATATAAATATGGCGATGAAAACTCGAGGAATTAATTTTAACTTAATAAATTTAATAAGGAAACCAACATTAATAATGGAATATTTTTTTGTGCCCTTATTCGTAAGTGTGATAGAAATTGGGGATGAGCTCTCTCAATCAGCCATTATAAGGGGACTTGATGCTCCTGTTAACAAAACAAGTAGATATCTTATTAAATTTAGGAGAAAGGATATTTGTGTTTTACTTTCTATGATTTTAATTATATTAATCGTTGTATTTATGAAAATCTCGGGGTGGGACTTATGATTGAAATTAGAGAATTAAGCTTTAAATACAAGGGAGGAGCTAATTACTCATTAAAAGACATTAATTTGATTGTAAAAAAAGGAGAATGCATTCTTCTATGTGGTAGGAGTGGTTGTGGAAAGTCTACTCTATTAAAGCTTATGAATGGTATAATACCTGAGTTTTATGATGGAGACATTTCTGGCAGTGTTATGGTCAATGGTATGAATACATTTACCACCCCAATTTATAAATTATCTAAGAATGTAGGCTCGGTTTTTCAAAATCCCAAAACACAATTTTATACAACAAATACAACAGATGAAATTGCTTTTGGTTTAGAAAATTACGGCATAGAAAGAGAAGTAATTAACAAAAGGATTGAAGAAGTTGAAAAAGAGCTTCATCTTGAAAACTTGATGAATAAAAATATATTCAATCTTTCTGGAGGAGAAAAGCAGAAGATTGCTATAGCAAGCATTTACGCATTAAACCCTGAGATATTTATTCTTGATGAACCATCTTCAAGCTTAGACATAAAGTCAATGAAAGAACTATCGCTTACAATAAAAAAGCTTAAATCTTTAGGAAAAACTATTATTATTGCAGAACACAGGTTGTGGTATTTAAAAGACATTGCTGATAGAGCAATATACTTAGAGGATGGAAAAATCATCAGAGAATATAGTATGGACGAAATTGAAAATCTAAGTGAAGATGAACGAACGAGAACAGGACTTAGACATTCTGATTATAAAGCTATTGAAAGATTTGATGATTTTGAAACTTCAAATAAAGGGACTTTATTAGAGTTAAAAAATCTGATATTCAAAAGAAATACCAAAATAATTTTGTCCATTGAGGATCTTAAATTTTGCTATGGGAATATTATTGGGATTGTTGGAGAAAATGGAATTGGGAAGTCTACATTAGCAAAAATCATATGTGGCTTATACAAAGAAAATAAAGGTAAAATTTTAAAAGATGATGAGAATTTACAACTAAAAACAGTATAAAAATCTAATTATCCGCATAAACACTGGACTTATCACACTTTATCAAGGTCAAAACCACTCAATTTACTACTAATTTA
>ERZ773214.499-NODE-499-length-25229-cov-3.499325_pt1 | contig 25229 bp, 22 predicted proteins | sample MGYA00511238_ERZ773214 | MGnify/ENA primary metagenome ERZ773214 (study PRJEB29015, sample SAMEA2738157) | human oral metagenome | biome: human oral; feature: human-associated habitat; material: saliva | place: China | collected 2259 ... | reverse complement strand
TTTTGTCCACCCCCATAACCTTGTCCAGCTCCGTAATTCTGTCCGCCCCCATAACTCTGTCCTCCGCCATAATTTCGCTCAACGCTCCCTCCAAAGTTTGGTGCAAATCCATGCCCACTGCTCGCGCCGCTGCCGTATCCACCAGCCCCGCCCCCATAGTTCTGTCCTCCGCCATAGATACCATCACGGCCACCACTGTATCCGCCCCCGTATCCACCCCCGTAGCTTCCAGCATTCCCGCCAGTATTCCCGCCACGCTGCGTCATTTCTTGTTTCGCCATCGCCGCGTAGTCCTTATAGTTATTGGCCTCCTGTCGCCTTGCTCGGTCATCACTATAGCGGTAGCCACCCTGTGCTACTCCAGTCTCACTTCCAGCATTCCCGCCACTCAAGCCATTTGCCCCACTCATGCCACGAGGACTACCTGGATCACTAATACCACCAGCACTATTACCACCGGCAGAAAAACCATTCCCACTGTTTTCGGCGCCCCTCCCGCGCTCGAACATAGAAATGTTTCGCTCCCTCGCGCTCGCTACTTGTGCCGCCAGACTCGCATTCTCATATCCGCGTATGAACCTTCGATTTTCCGACAGCTCCTGGCGCTCCTCCACCGTCATTCCGCGCGAGGCCGCCCCAATTCTCCCCTCATTCTGCGCCCCCGCATAGCCAGAACTGTGAAAAAAGTCATCTCGATCCTCGTCTCGCACCGAAAACGAACGCGCCAGACTCTGATCATTCATCGCAAAGTTGTTTCCCATACTCTTATCTTAACATAACCAGCATCGATATCGCTAATATCAATATCGCTAATCAAAATTGATAGCAAGAGCACAACGCTATACAAATTTAAAAGTAAGAAATAAAATAAAGATAAAAATATCACAGCATAAATAAAATAGACAATTAGAAAACCATATTAAATAATAGAATAATAATTTTACAAGCAGAGCAGAATAAAGAAGTCCTCAAGTCTCTATGCTTGACAAAATGCTTATAATATAGTATAATCACACCACTGTTGAATAGCTCAACAGTCGCTCTTTACTAGAGTGAAAAACATCATTTTTGGGCTAGAAGGCCCCAGGAGGGAAAAATGAAGAACGGAAATAGTTTCTTGGATGGACTCAACGCAGTGCGTGGGACGCTTGGCATGTCTAAGCTTAACACGACTTCGAAGGAGTCTACGAGCAAGAAGGAGACTTCAGCAGGTCCGCAGAATGAAGTGGCAACGCCTGAAGAACTTGCAAGGCTTGTGGAGTATTCCAAATCCATTGCTGGTTTTCAGGATCTTGTCAAGCTCAGTGAAGGTGAATTCACTGATGACATGAAGTCACTTATTGATCTCGCGCTATCGAAGAACCCCAAGGCTCTTGAGTACTTCAACAATAACGCTGATGAAAGAACCTGCAGTTACAAGGTTATTCAGGGTTGTGTGGTTGTATTCACCAATGGCGAGAAACATGTGTTTATTGCTACTGAGCCGGCGATCGCCCTCATGATGAAGAATGAAGGTTCCCATATGGAGGCTACCCTCGTCACAGTTAAGATGCGTGACAATGAGGTGGTTAAGACGAGAGTCGCAACCAAAGCCGAGATTGAGGCCTATCATGAGGCGAAGGCAAAGAAGTAATATTTTCACTCTAAAATCCCCCGAAATTTGGGGGATTTTTACTTGTCTAAAAAAGTCATTGTAAACATAAGTAAAATCATGATATAACCATTGACATTTATCATCAAATATAGTATAATCATGTCAGTCTGAGGAACGGCGTAAGACCCGCATCCAATAATGACGACCATTAAAAACCGAATCATCCCAGGTTCTGAATGAACCTGTTAATATAGATGTAACTAGACGTCACACACCGTGGCATCCCAACGATTAGGGAGGCACGGTGCCTCCTTGATCAGTCAACCTACTTCAAAAGTAGGACGAAAAAGGAGGACATTATGTCAATTGTTGCTACTATTGGTTTCTGGATTGCGTTATTCGTATCCACCTACCTTCTCCAGGACGGAATTGTTGAACTCGCCAGAAGAAATAATGACGATGTTCGTTCCGTTTCATCCACCTCTTGCTTTGGAGCCATCCTGGCTCTGGAGGTATTGTTCACAGGACTCCCATACGTGCTTTTTAAGCAGGTATTCCCTGGAACGGTATTTGCAGTTATTCTACACTGCGCAGGAGTGATTCTCTTCGGTTTGTTTATCTGCAAAGCAATTTGTCAGTTATACAGACTCCTTTTCGCATTTGGAGCATATGTCGTTGCAGTTATTCTTACTGCAAATGGTACATATCTCTCAACAAGACTGGATTACATGTCAATCATCTCGATTGTACTTGTAACTAGCCTGTTGGCCGTTACAGCTCGCTTCTTTATTTTCAGACATACCGAGAATGAAGAGGAAGAGGTTACCGAATCGGAAGAGAACAAAGAAGATTTCTCTGAGGATTCACCGGAAGTGAAGATCCCGTCATGGGTATTCACTTTAGTGCTTGTTGTTGTTTTCTTATTTGCGTGCAAGTTCTTCTTGTCGCAGATGGGAATAATCTAACATCCCCTGGAAAAGGGAAGAAGGAGGAAAATATGAAACTCAATAACTTGCAAAAAGGCCTGCTCGCAGGCGCAATTGCTATCACCGTGCTTGGCGTCAGTGTACCTTGGGCTAGAAGTCTTAGCCCCAAGGCCAATGTCGAGACGACTGCTGCAACAAGCGTTGATCTTGATAAGACCAAGGCCGACCTTACGGTTGACCTTGACAAGCTGATGCCCAAGAAAGCATTCCCGGAAGTTTCCAGGGAATTCCTCGACTCCAGCATGCCGATCCAGAATGGTCCTCGTGTGGACAAAGCTGGATTCAGCACGGCTCTGACTTTTCCGTTCACTGGCGCGAGTCAGCAGGATGATCAGGCCTATTCACTTGAAACCATCAAGGGATGGTGGAATGGTGAGCTGGTTGAGGAAATTATAAGGAACCCGGTTTACGGGGTTGCCGTAGCAAGAGCCTTATCTGAACTTCGTTTCAGTGATGGCACTACGCTCGGCGATCTCAATCCTTGGCTGAAGGAGTTTATCGCGAAATACGATAGCTTCTTTGTTGAGGGCAAGAAAGGTAACTCGGAATTCTTGACTACCGAATACGCTGATGGTCCTATAAACGTCAATGACGATTATAACCGTTATGCAGTCGGTGTCATTTTCCTGGTGCAACGCTTCGTTCCTACGGAAGTCCGCAGAACTTATGCGGTCAGACATTGGGGACTCAAGCCCGCAAATGACATCAGTCCTAACTTCGTTAGGGCAGAGGTCTTTGAGGATCCTGAGAACAGAGATGCCATTGTGGCATATCTGACCTCCAAGTCTGGAACAAAGATGCTTAGTATTGCATTTAACGTGCATGATAAGCGTCCGATGATCCCGGAGAAGCAGCCGACTCCTGAGCCGGAAACCACTCCTGAGACCAGAACGCCGGAAACTACTCCTGAGACTAAGGTTCCTAAAACGAACCCGAAGCCTAAGAAGAAGAAAAAGCCGACGCCTGATCGGGAGACCACTCCTAGAGAGACTACCCCGCAGGAGACTACTCCTAGAGAGACTACTCCGAGGGAAACTACTCCTAGGGAAACCACACCCCACGAGACCACTCCGACTACTACTCCTGATGGAAATCAGAAGAAGAGAAGTAAGGACCCCGTGAATAACGGTGGCGGTAAGCGTGGTGGCGGTTCCGCAACTATGGGAACAGACGAGATTGAGGCTAGAGACCCCAAGCTCGAGACTGGCAAGGGTCATGGAGATCCTGTAAAGGAAACTCCGGAAACCCCGACCCAGGACGTCTCTCATCATACTGATCCGGTCGTCAACATTGACCAGAACAAGATGAATAAGGAGACGGATGCGGTGCACGGAAACACCTGGAATAAGGTTGATACACATGAAAATGTGTCAACTGGAAAACAGGAAAATACTAATTCCGGTAGCAATACTGGCAACGACAGCGGGAATGCAACACCTCTTGCTGGAGACGGAGTCGAATTTAACCTCGACTAATTAGTTACGACATCTATCGCACCTTTTCCAGCGGTCTCACCCGAGACCGCTGGATTCCTTGTTAATTCTGAATTTGAGATGATTCGGTTTTGCGTGGTAGACGAAAATTAACAATTCGGCTAGTAAAAGCAGTGAAAAGAACATTCATCAACGCTTAGCAAAACCAACATTATATGATATAAGATATTATAAAGATAATGACTATTTATAAAATAAGAAAGGAGCTTTTATGAAAAAAGCACTTAAGATCGTATCTGTAGCTACTCTTTCTGTAGCTGCTGGTATTGCTGCCGTCTCAACCGTCTATGGTTGGGGTGACAACGCTGGCGGTCGTCCAACTTACTCTATTGCGGACATCAACGCTGGCAAACTTGGCGACAAAATCGTCATGAACTCTATTAAAGACGACGACTCTTCACTTACTGAAGCAGAACGTCAATCTGGAGTTACTACTCCATTAACCGATGAACGATCTTTTATTGGTATTCGTGATGAGGCTACTGGTGACCATGGTAAAAATAACGTCTGGAACATTGGTAACGTTAACATTGAAGAAGGTAAAACCTATATTGTTCGTATGTATGTTCACAACAACAACCCTAAGGGCGTAAATGCAATTGCTAAGGATGTTACTGCTCAGGTTGACCTTCCAAACCTAGTTTCTAAAGAAGCTCGTATTACTGGTTTTATCAACGCCAGCAATGCTACCCCATCTCGCTATTGGGATTCACTAAATCTTAAGAGTGCCGATGACCGTAGTTTTTATTTAGACTATGTTGAAGGTTCTGCTCTCTTTGAGAACAACGTCTGGAAAAATGGTATCACTCTTTCAGACAACTTAGTCACTAGCGCCGGTGTTAAACTCGGTTATGACAAGCTTGATGGCAACCTCCCTGGTTGTTATCAGTATGCTGGTTATGTTACCTTTAAGGTTAAACCAGTTTTTGAAAACACTTCCATTATGAAGAAGGTGCGTAAGCAAGGTGATCAAGAATGGAAAGAATCTGTTGACGCTAAGGTTGGTGATACGGTTGAATATCAGATTCACTATAAGAACCTTAATAATTCCCGCGTTGAGAATGTGATGATTAAAGACTCACTTCCAACCAATATGGAATACATTAAGGGTACTACTACTCTCTATCGTTCAGATATCCCTAATGGTGCTACCAGTAACGAGGATAGCCTCTTTACAAATGTAGTAAACATTGGTAATTATGCAGTCAAAGGTGATGGTTATATCCGCTTCCTTGCTAAGGTTGTTGATAAAAACCTTGCTTGTGGTAATAACCGTTTGATCAACTGGGCTAAGGCAAGTGCAAATGGTTTCGCTATTCAAGACAACGCTGATGTTTATGTCAACAAAGTCTGTAATGAGACTCCAACTCCAAAGCCAACCCCAACCCCAGAACCAACCCCAACTCCAAAGGAGCTTCCAAAGACTGGTCCTGAAACCGTAATTACCGGTGTTGTTGGTCTTGGTGCCATCATTACCTCTGCTGGATACTACATTGCTAGCCGCAAACAACTTCGCTAATTGACCGCTCCGAAGTATAAACTCTCGGACGCCAATCGAAGTCCATCGCTTCAAGACGAATAAATAACCTATCTATACATATATCTTCTAGGATAAAACCTAAAAGCAAACATAGTCGCGAAGCACTCAAAAAAGAACTAGAGTAATCTGGTTCTTTTTTGTTGTCCTAAATATATTTGACATTATAAAATGCAGCTGAATATCATTATGCTTTGGCAATGATTAATAATAGTATATAATACTTGACAAAATAAAAGCCTTATGCTATAATGACAATGTCTACCAATCGTAGAGTACATTAATATTTAGTACTCTAGCTCTCTCACAAAGGAGGAAAATGTGATGAGAAAGAATCTTGTTGTTGCTGCTGCTGTTGTCACCGCTGTTGTCCTTGCTACTGGTTGTGGCCAGAAGGCTACCGCAAGAAAGACTCCTGAGGCGACGCCGATCGAGACTACTTGCAACAGAGCGGATGATCCGGCAAACAAGGGTTATGCTCTTGTCGGTTCTGGACAGACAACAGTTGGTTCCGACCATGTGGAATATCTCAGCGATTATGCAGGCGAGTTCAAAGACCCTGACGATTGCGAAGATATCCACCACGAGTATGCAGGTGAATTTGACCTGGATGCTTATGAGGCTACCAAGCCGATACTGAAAGCTGAGACTCTCAAGTTGACGCCCGAGGTTGAGGACCATGGGAACACTAAGGTGTTACCCAAGCCTCGCAAGGCTTCCGAGATATCTGAGGAGACTAAGCCTCAGGAAATCCCGGAGACAAGCAATACTCCCAGAGGGGTAAAACCGGATGCAGATCTTCAGTATTACTTACCGCCGGCAGCTTTTATTGATTTCGAGAGCGTCCTGAAAGGTATGGGCGCAACCGAGATCGACACAATCACTCGCAGCAAGGCGATGGGTAACACCTCGCTGGTCGTAAGATTCCGAAACGGCATTGTTGCCGATTTCTACTTCGACACTTTTGTGAGTGGACAGGGCATTGCCTTGACTAGCTTTTCGGTCTATGCCGCAGACGACGCATTCAGCCTCACTGGCGAATCCGACTACGGCATGTCCAGCTGGTCTATGAGCTATGACATCGATAACGCAGGTGCACGTGATTTATACTACGTGCTTAGCCCGTCCGATCGCTACTTTAGCGACACGGGTCACGGCAAGGAAAACCTTCTTCTGCCCATGGAGATCACTGATCTCTTGGACAAGGATGTTGCTCCTTATCTGCAGGTTAAAGATGTTTCGCTTGAAAGCGAGCCCAAGATCTAAGCTAGAGGAAATAAAGGCTCTCTTCGGAGAGCCTTTTTCCTTGTCAAAAAATATGTGAAATCATATTAAAAACTGTATCAAAATAACACCCCAAGACACTGATTCAGGTCATGCTTGTCAAATCATACTGTTTATGTTATAATAATAGAGTCTACTAATCGTAGAGTACTTTAATTCTTAGTACTCTAGCTTTTGTCACAAAGGAGGAAATTGTGATGAAGAAGCGTTTTACTGTTTCTACTGCTGTTCTTTCTGCGCTGCTTATCGGTGGTCTTGCGATTGCTCTTGCGGGAGCATATCAGCAGAACCTTGAACGGAAACAGCAGGAACTGACTATGGAGGCTAAGGCAACTGCTTCTCTCGATAAGTGGCGTAATCAGAAGAAGATTACACCATATCAGACCGAAAGGATTGCAGATGAGCTCTATGCAAGAGCTTTCGAGCGTAGTGACGCTCTAGATGATGAGTGGCGTAATCAGGAAAAGATTACTCCCGATCAGATCGAAAGGGTCGCAGACAAGCTCTACGAGACAGCTTCCAAGTATGGTGCCGCTGAGGATGTCAAGTACGCGGAAGAATTTCGCGATGCAGTCAACTCGGCTTTTGTCACCACGACAAACCAGACCCCGGCGTCGAAGCGGATGATCAGATTCAATAAGGTCTGGAACATCACTTCGAGCGCATCTCTTGAGACGATTCTCAAGAGGCATGGTGCGACCGAGGTCAGCATCAACAATCGTCTTGACAGCGTAGACAGAGATGTCTGCGTCTATGCTAGCTACCCGAACGGAATCATTTCTGAGTTCCGCTTTGGTATTGCTAGTGAAGAAGACGATCTTCTGCTAAGTAATGTCCGGTTTTATACTGGGCATCTGAGTAGAAAAAGTTTCACTCCCATTATGGATTCCAAGTGGGACAAGAAATATAGCTTCGATGGGGTAATGACTGATCCGGACGAGAATGGCAGCTATGACGTCATTGAGTGTGAGGATATTCCGATTTATACACACGAAAATGGCTGTCATGGCAAGACCAAAAGGTACCGCATCTTCATCCCCCAGACTTTCGAGAGTGTCATTATGAAACAGCTGGTTGACCGTTATGTCAATCTTGAAAATGTTTCACTCGAAAGCGCTCCTGAGATCTAAGCTAGAGGAAATAAAGGCTCTCTTCGGAGAGCCTTTTCCTTTGCTAAAACATAATAAAGGCTCTCTTCGGAGGGCCTTTTTCTTACTCAATAATCTCGCTTATTCTTGCAAAAGAATAGAATCTTTACGCTTATTCTTGCAAAAGATGCTAATTTATATGATAATTTTTTTATCTAATCAACAGACTAGTGTACTTTATATAACTAGTCTTTCTGTATAGGGGGATTTTATGAGGAGAAGATATTGGTTGTCCATTGTCAGAATCAAGCGGAGTCTTCGTCGGATGTCTGCGTCACAGAGCCGTAAGTTCGCTGGCTATCTTATGCTGCTGGCCCTAACGATCTCTGGCTGCAGTCTCAATGGCTCGATGAATCACGCTACCTCACAGGTGAAACTCGAGTCCTATCTGTCGCAACAGAGCCAGACGGCGGAGGATAATATTATCGCTAGCTTTGACCTGTATCAGTATCTGCTTGATCGAGGCGCCGTAGATATTTGGCGGATTCAGGATTCCAACCCGAAAGATGCCGATGTTGCTGTACGCTTCAAGAACGATATTGTTGCGATTTTTTATTTTAGCAACGAAGTTGGCAAGGGAAGCAAGTATGGCAAGCTGATGGGGATTAGTGTCTTTGTAGCTGACCCGGACTACCGTCCGGAATCCTGGGACCCCTCCGCGACGATTATGAAGTCATCGTCACGCTCGGAGTGGAGCCGGTGGTTTAATACCACTAGTCCCGATGATTTTGTTAACGACACGATGTATAAGGAGAAGAATGAGGTCGATCATTTTTATTCGGTCTCACCCAATAAAATCTTTTATACCATTAACTCGGCTGGTAAGACGGTCTTGGTCTCAGTGCCGCAGTATTTTGGCGCAGGGTTCGAAGCGACCGTGGGGCGCTATCTTCAGCTGTCCGAACCGTCGTTTATTGTCGATCCGCTCGATGGTAGCAATATCGGAGGTGAAACCAACTAAGCTCTCAAGGATTTTGGAATACTAGTTTTAAACTCCCCATATTTGGGGAGTTTTTTATATCAAATCATTATTAGATTATTATAAACATTACTGGAAACCACTAGAGTTTTTACTGAGTATGATAACTATTTGAAAAACTGCGCAATTATTGCATGAATACTAGACAAAATAGATATATTATGTTATAATACAAATAACTAATCAAAATGACTAGAGCTCTTTAAAACTCTAGTCTTATTCTTTTAGAAGGGGGTAACCTTATGTTTAAGAAACTTGTCGCTATTGCTTTTGCTGCACTTATCACTGCTTCTGCTGTAACTGGCTGTGGAAATAACTCTGGGGCTACCCGAGCTGATTCCCGCACCGAAACTGATTCCCGCGACGACGGGAATACTAACGAAACTGATGCGAGCCTCAACGAAGAGCCCACCTCGGCTGATTCTCAGGATGGACAAAAGCACTATGATGCTCTCAGGTATGCTGATGGTGATTTATTCAGTGTTAAGTCCGTAGATCCGTCGAAGGTTAAATTTGAGGATCACATTATTCCGGAGATATGGGAGAAGGAGGATGGATCTCAGGTTGTGCAAGGCTATAAATTTGACCTTGAGAATTACCTTTGTGATTATGGTATGACTGAAGTAAAATTGCTGAAGTGTGATGAAAGGGAGATGGTTTATAGTTTTAAGTTCAAAAACAATCTCGTTTTAGGTTTCTACTTCTCTCCGATTGATGATGGGTGTTTCGATGATGAGGATTATGAGCTTACAGAAGTTGTCGTCTCAGCATGCATCCAGGATTATGATGTTCCTGACTACAATGTCTTAAGGCATGCAGAAAAAAGTAAGATAAAGGGACTTGCTTCATGGATGAGAGTAGTTGATTTTCGGTATCATGGTGGTGAAGTGGATACAAGGTTTACGGTTCCCGATTACAACAACAAGGATAGATATGAACCGTATTATTTATCTGACGGTAGGCTCCTCTCTTTCTACGAGTCTAAGGAGCTTTTCGTTCCGGCAGACTTTGATGAAACCTTCAAAACGTATGTTGCGCCCTATTTTAAGCTCCGCACTATTGGTCTTGATAAAGACCCGCTGAAGAACAAAATCAAGTAACTCTGGCTGATATGTGTTGCTCATCACGAATAAGACAGGAGGCTCCCAATACTGGGAGCCTTTTTGCTGGCTCAAAAAACCTTTTTATTTTTGAAAAGCTTATGTTATAATCAGAACAAGATGGGTCCAGAAATAAACAATATTCAAAATAACTTGAATAAAAATAGTTTCACATATGAACAGGTGGGGGTCTCTTCCCTCAGCCAGACAATTCAAGCTAAGAAAAAAATAAAACCCACAATCCTTATTATTGTCAGCATTATCATAATTCTAGCTGTATTTGGCATCTTTTTCATTCTAAATTCTCCTAAGCAAAAAAGAATTGGTTCAAGAAAGAAAGAGGACCTTATTAACTTTATTAAACTCTATCAGTATGGAGATATAAATGATAAGAAAGATATAAATGTGAACCTTCCGGCAAATTATACATATGCGTATAAAATGCTGAGTGGAAACAACTCTGATAAAAAACAAAAAGAGTACTCAGATTTAATGACTTCATCTTTATTAAAATACAGCAACCAGGAAGTTGTTTATGATTTCTTGCTTTATTATACGCAAAATCTACAGCTTTATTCAAACCTGGACAAGATTAGGAATGAGTATCTAAATAACGGCAGTGAATCAGCAAATAAGCTTGTTGAAAATATGTCAGCAGAATTCAAGAATACTAAAGTTGATTATCTCAGGGATAAATTTAATCTAATTACGGAACTATTTAAAAACACTGTTAGTTACTATAACTTAATTGATAAGGCCAATTGTATTAAAGATAAAGAAATAGATAATGCGTGTGAAGTTAGAGTTCGCAATGATGATATATATCATCTTGAGGTGTATAACATATTTTCCGATATCAATGATGCAGAATCGGTAATCGAGGAAAGACAATTAGATTTTTCAGTAAAATTCAATGATATATTGATTAATTTTTATAAAATTAATACAGCAAGTAATGAAAAGGGAACAGAAAATGCTAAAGCAAAGAAATAATAAAAATAAGAAAAGCATTCTCAGGCTAACCACGGCTGTGGTTCTGTCTTCATTACTAGCATTGTTACCGTTATTTAATGTGGTCTGGAAAAAAAATGATGTATATGCTGATGGTTTTTCGAATGCGGATATTGTGTTATTAGAAGCAATCAAAAATGGTCTCAAGAAATGTATTGATAATGGCTTTCTTAAAAAAACAGAGATCTCCAATTCTAATAACCTAAAAGCGGCAGATCTTTATAATAACACCGTTAACGTAAGAGATGGGAACTTTGTCGCGCTACCATATCGATATGGGACCGGTAATACGATTAGTGATGGTGGAGTAAGCTGTAGGCAACTATTTGATGGGTTTTCCGATGGTGCAAATAATTCATTTAATACCTATAGACAACTTGGGGGTTCCGGAGCACCAACAAATGGAACAGATCCTATAGAGCGAAAAAATGCATTCCTAGAGGCATTAGGTTTCAGTTCTACTGGGGGCGGAAGTGATCAAATGACTTGCGGTAAGTTAGTTTACTCTGTTGTAAAAGGATCTACATCTACATCAAATTCCACAAATACAATTTGCGTAAGTACGGATGCGCAGGGAATCATCGCGTCGGCTCGTGGTGCCGGTAAGAATCTTAATCAAAATGATTTTGTGATTAAAAATGATGGCAGTAATCAAAATCTAAAACTTGCATATGTAGACGGTGCCATAACGCTCATGGCAGATACGTCAAATGACATTGGTAGCTGTGGATTGGCTCCAGCAAAAATTTATTCTAGCGTAAAAATTAATGACGGCAACTCAAGAATAAATGCAAAAGAACTTTTTAATACGTTTTTTGATAATATTCCGGTAAACTCATTGAATAGTGCGCAATCAGATGTGATTGGTTCGTCTAATGATTTAGATGTAAACGCAGCGCCCTCAGCTCATGGCGGATGTATCCCCAAAACCCTTAAAAAAGAGCTTAATGCTGATTCTGTTTTGGTTAGAGCTAGCGAGTCAAAGAACACAGTTAGTACTGAAAATACCAGTACCAATAGCGACTTGAGTGCTGCCATGGGTAAGAATTATAAATATACGGGATCTCCTGACTATGATAAATTGATGAAAATCCTGGTGCCAAATTATTCAGCCCCTGATGATAGTACTACAGCACTTGCTAGTGCCTATAACTGGTTCTATCTCTTAAATGATGTGTTTAAGGGAATAAGCATTGATGAGTCAATCAAGTGTAATACAACGCAACCTAGCAACGGTATTTACCTTAAATATTACAATCGATCTGATGATGATCCAGAGAAATTTGAAGAAGAATATTGTGCGCTTGATGAAGCTGCCCTTGACCAAAAGAGCACTACTGTTATCATGCCGGGACGCGAAGCGGGAAAGGTGAACGGTGCATTAAGATCGAGTAGTGGAATAACTATTGGTCTACTCACATCTAGAGACGCGCTAGATAACCTAAACAGGTTAGATCTAACTTCACTTTGTGCACAGGATGGAAGTTTTCCGCTCTGTCGCGCCAATCCTTCAGAATGTCAAGAAGACCCTACAAGGGAAGACTGCCGTAATGCTAACAACGCTAGTGAGGCTGGGGAAGATGGGCAAAACGGCGAGCAGGCTGCTTGTATGCAAAATTCGGGTGCTTTAGGCTGGGTGATCTGTCCTCTAATGTATGGCATCCGAGATGCTGCAAACGGTCTCTTTCAGTATGCAGTATCTCCACTTCTGCGCGTCCATGAATCAGTGCTAACGGGTCTAAGTAGTAGCTCAAATTCACCAATGTACCAAGCCTGGTCGTTCTTTAGAAATGTTGCTAACATCATGTTTGTTATTGCTATGTTGTTTGTGATCTTTTCACAAATCACTGGATTTGGCATAGATAATTATGGTATAAAAAAGATCCTCCCTAAATTAATTGTGACTGCAATTATCGTGAACTTCTCTTATATTATTTGTGGTATCTTTGTTGATCTATCAAACATAATCGGTGAAGGTATAAAAAATATTCTCGAATCCGTTGCAGGTAGCACAACCACTGCAACTGAAAAGCTTGGCGATAATGTAGTGGGTGCAATTAATGCATTGGTGGGTGCGCTTGCTACCGCTGGGGCTGTGACTGGTGGTCTTACTATTGCCGGGGCGGCTCTTTCAAGTGCAGTTGTCTCTGGCTCGCTACTGACAGTTATCTTCCCAATTCTTGCCTTCGTCGGGTCTGCACTTATGGCTGGATTCTTTGCGATGTTGATGTTGGGTCTTCGTCAAGCACTCATCATTATCATGATCGTTATTTCGCCAGTGGCTTTTGTCCTCTATGCAATACCAAATACTAATGGCTTATTTAAGAAATGGTTTCAATTATTTAAGACTCTATTAATGCTATTTCCAGTATTCTGCTTCATGGTTGGTGGTGGATTCTTAGTCTCGAATATCATTATTAAGGGTAGCAAGGACTTCTTTATGACCATTATTGGCGGCCTAATCAGTATTGCACCATATTTTGCTGTTCCATCGATGACTAAGAATGCCATGAAGGGATTTGATGGTGCTGTCGCCGGACTCGGAACTCTCCAGCAGAAGGCAAATAATGCGGGAACAAGCATTAACAAGAAGATTACTAATTCTGATACAATGAAAGACTCTATGCAAAATGCCCAGATTGGTAAAATGCAAAGATATGTTGATAAATATAAGGGAACGGATGTCTCTAAATTGCAGCCATGGCAGAAAAGAAGATTGAGTAGCGCTGTAGGGTTTCTCAATAAAGACGGTCGTAAGACTGCAGCAATTGGTGCGGCAATGAAGGAGTATGAATATAATGCAGATCCTCGAAATGCTGCAAATATTAATCGCTCAACAATGCGTAGTCTGAATGATACAATTCAAAATGATATGATGAGTGAATTTAAGTCTAACAATATGGGTGTAACCGAAGCACTGATGGAGTTGAATCGTGCACAGGAGTATGCATATGATAAAGGAACTGCTGAGGATAATCGTGCAAATGACAATAGAGTCAGTGCATTAACCTCATACCTAGCTTCAACCAAGGAGGGGCAAAAGGCATTCGATAACTACGTAAAAGGCAAATATAAGTACAAAGATGAAAATGGTAACGTTCAAGATTTAAAACCAGGGAAATCTTCTGACCGCGCAATGGCCGTTATCCGACAAACAATGCAAGATAAACACTCGGATCTAAGAGATAAATATCATACAACATTCGAACAATTAGACACTAAGAGAGCAACTCAGGATATCGAAAGCATGACGGGCCCAACCCAAGATGCAAACACATTAAATAGTGGTATGGATGAAACGAGAGATAAAGTGGCAAGAGAGTTGGAATTTGATGATTATTCTAAAATGGGTAAGCAGGACTTTGAACAATTCTATGATGAAGTCAAAGGTGCAAATGGTGCACCTAGCACCTATAATGCTCAATATCCGGCGGGTTCCGATGAGTATAAACATCTAAACGAATTAGCCAATTCGCGCATTAAGCAATTAAAATCAGATCCATCGCTTATTTCAACATTATCAGATCAAGAAAAACGATTCATTTCAGCCTATAGTACCGGTAGAGTTGATGTTAATACGATTAGCAATGTCCTATATATGAAGGACGCGAGTGGTACGGTCACTGGTACTATTGAACAGTAGTAATATCTGACTGAATAGACCACGGTCTACTGGGCTAGCATAAAATAATACCTCACATGAGGTATTATTTTTATCTAACTCGACAAGGTTTCAAAACAATCTCAGGCTATCTCTACTTCTCACCCGCGGCGGCTAGGATATTTTCGAATAACACTCCCACAGTTAATGGGCCAACTCCGCCGAGCTTTGGTGTAATCGCTGAAATGTCGCTTCGTTCACGAATCTCATCTGAAATGTCGCCAACTAGCTTACCGCCCTCACTTGCCGTCCCAGCATCGATAATCACCGTGCCAGAACGAATCATCTCCGAGGTGATCAAATCTGGCACTCCAGTTGCCGTCACGATAATTTCATATTCTTTCAACTTTGAAAAGTCCGAACCACGATGAAAGACCTCGACCTCGAGTCCAGAATTCTGCCACATGGAAATTAGTGGCCTCCCCACCAACTTACCGCGCCCTACCACCGCAATTTTTTTACCAACTAGGTCAATATTGTATCCAGTAAGTAACCAGTTAATTGCCGTAGCTGTTGCGCTATCAAATCTTCCGCGTCCAGATAGGCCATCAACGTCTTTCTCTGGCTGAATTAAAGAAACTACCTCCTCAGTAATCTCGCGGTCAACAAGCGGCAGCTGCACAATAATTCCAGACACCGTCTCATCCAGGTTGGCCTCAGTTACAGCCGCAACTAGCGCCTCGCGTGTTGGCTCAACCTTTGCATCGACCACCTCGACACCAATATCTTCTCCGTATCGACACTTCAGTTTTACATATTTCTCAATCACTGGATTATCCCAGTTGAAATCCTTGGTGATATTGACCGTTGGAATTGGGAAGGTAAAGACTCGACCGTTAGCGTCGCCCTCAGAAAGAACCTCCAGCAGAGCCTTGTTTAGCATATTCATTTCTTCTTGATATTCACCATATGTCGTGTCCTGCATCTCGCCACCAATAATCACTGGATTATCTGCCATATGCTTTGGACATTCAAGATCAAGTGTGATGTTGGTAAACGGCGTCTGGAAACCAACACGAGTCGGTACGTTGACATTAAAGACGAATTCTTGAATAGCCTGTTTTACCTCCTCGTAGCTCAATTTGTCGGCACGAATAAACGGCGCCAATAGTGTGTCAAAATCAGAAAAAGCCTGCGCACCAGCCGCTTCGCCCTGTAATGTATAAAAGAAGTTTACAACTTGACCAAGCGCTGATCGGAAATGTTTAGCAGGTTTAGAGGCAACCTTACCAGCCACGCCAGTAAATCCTTCTTGTAATAAGTCAGTCAAATCCCAACCAACACAATAAACACTTAGCAAGTTAAGATCATGAATGTGCAAGTCGCCTTCTTTATGAGCCTTTCCAATCTTCGATGTATAAATTTTATCCAGCCAGTAAGTCTTCGTAATCTCCGCTGAAACATAGTTATTCAAACCCTGAAGGCTGTAGCCCATATTAGAGTTTTCATTAACTTTCCAGTCCAAATTTTCCAGATATTTATCAATCAAATCAACGTGTGCATTAGAAGTAATTTCGCGCAATTTTTTATGCTGATCGCGGTAAATAATGTACGCCTTTGCTGTTTTCTTAAACTTAGAGTCAATCAACGCATCCTCAACAATGTCCTGAATATCTTCAACGCTTGGTAGACGCTTTTGGTTACGAGTTTCCAAAACGCCCAAAACTTTGTCGGTCAATTCAACTGCTTGAGCGGCGTCAAATTCACCAGTTTCCAGTCCCGCCTTTTCAATTGCTTTTTCAATTTTTTTCCGATCAAATTTAGCAGTTCGACCATCGCGTTTTTTAATTGATTTATACATTCCCCCTCCTTGTTTATAAAAATAGCAAACTAGCCCAACCTCTCCAGTGGGTACATGTTGCAAAAAACGTTATTTATTTTCTAAAACACCATATGTAGTGCTTAATATTGAATATACACGCGATATATAGCGTCTGTCAATGAAAGTACATTGTATTATTTACATACAAGATGCGGAAGTATTTGCTCCCTCTGATAATGCCAAAACGTCGCGATGAATCAGATCGACAATTTCTGCCTGAGACAGCTGTTCACCGATTCGCTGCTCGCCTGGCACATTCAAAACATCTTGATCCTTCCACCACTGGCGCATTTCTGATTCGCCAAATTCATGAGCGTTTGGCTTAGTAGCGTGGCGGCGCACCGTTTCTTCAAACGATACGTCAAAATAATAAATCAGTTTTTCACCCTGAAAATCATCCAGCAGCCGGCGCAGCATCGCGCCGTATTTTTTATTGCTCAAAATACCCTCCAAAATCACCGTATAGCCAACATTATTGCCATACATGCATAGATCGTAAATCAGCTGAATCGCCGGATTGCCTTCGCTATCTTTCACGCGCAGTATTTCTCGGCGCACCACATCCTGTGACACCAACATCGTGCCGTAACCTAGTTGACGCTGGAATAAGCGCGCCGTACTGGTTTTGCCGCAACCAGAATTACCGCGGAGAATAATTAGCGGACGAGAGGCTGTCACATACGCTCCAGTAAATCGTAAGCAACAGCCGCTGATAACGCCTGCATTTGACGAAGATTATCGCCCGGCTTGAGTGGTGGTTTTAGGCTACGTATAAGGAAAAATCCGACAAATGACGCCAGCATTTCCACGTTCAACTCACCTAGCCACGACGTTACGTCATGACCATGGCGCGCCATATCAACCAGAAATTCTGTCACACCAGATCCCTGGGGCGCATAGGAAGTCCAGTTCCAATCAACCAACTTCAACTCGCCAGTTTGCGGATTAAATGCCAAATTATCACTACGAACATCCGAATGATTAAAGCAATCTTCCGTCTGCTTGGCAAATTCTTTAGCGCGCACCGAAATATCAATCAACTCATCGCGCTTTTCTAACAGCTTAATTATAGCCTGACAACGCCGCTGATTAATTTCCAACTGATTTGGCAATAGTTTTTGATAGTTATCAATCAATCGACGACGAATATCAGCGTCAGCAATAATCTGATCAATCCCATCATCTAAGCCAAGCTTTTCCGTTGCAAACGGTTGTAGTTGCAATTCTTCAATTAGCTCCTGCGGCAATTTTATTTTTTCCAACTCGCGAACCGCAGTTATCACCGTCGAAATATAACGTTCCGCGACAGAGTTATCCGTCGGAGGTTGCCACAACCACCCATCTGATAAAGCGTAACTGCTCGTCATCAACACGTAACCGTCATCGGCCAATTCAGTCCAATCAGCAACATATTGCGGATAGGTTTTCTGCAACAAGCGTGTTACTGCATAATCTTTTTTTAGCCAGCCTAATTCCCGCTCGCCCTCATCCGACAATAAATTAGCATCAACTTCTTTAACGAAAATTGTTCGATCACCAGACGACACTAACGCTCGGCGATTAAGCGAAAAGCCGCCACTTACTGGCGTGATCCGTAATTCAGATAAATCAACGTTTAGCTCCGTCGCTGCGCACTGCAAGGCTCTGTCGGTTAATAATTTATCGTGATCTGGCAATGTTCCCATGCATAAATTATAACATCAGACAACTTAAATCCGCTTAGTAAATATCATTACTCTATTATTACGAGTTTGGGAATTTTTTATCCATTCCCCTGCGCACGTCATCAAATTCAGACCCTCAGATACACCATCAGCTGGCCGAATAAAACTATTCATATCCACATCAGATAATTTGACCGTCTGTTTCTTTATCACCTGATAACGTAGTATTTTACCGTCGCCACGCTCGACACTAATCGTATCACCAGTATTTAGAGATTCTAGTTTATTAAAAATCCCGCCCAATGTCGTACCGGACGCATGCCCAATAATTATTGATGCGCCTAACTGACCTGGCTTAACACTGCCGGTATACCATCCAGCATCAAAGATGTTAACAGGAGACTGCATTGAACCATCCGAATTGACGCTCATTTGCAAAACCCTAGCCTTAATCCCCAACTTCTCAATGGTGATGACTCGCGGCAAATCTGCAGCAACCCTATATTTGGCAATAGCATCATTAGACACTTTAGTTTCATCTTTACCCTCACTACTTCTACGATCATTAGAATCGTCGCTGCGTGCTGTTACTGGCGCCCCATTAACGGCGTTCTTTATTCGACTATTCAACAGCCAAGAGTCAACAAACGAATATATTGAAACCGTCAAGAGAATAACTGCAATTACGCCAGGAAGCTTTTTACGAAAATTACCGCCTAAAATATTTTGCAAAGATTGCTTAATACGTCTCTGCTTACTACCCCGAAAATCGCCGATAATCACAGATTCTCCGTAGACATCTAGTAAGCGGGCTGCTCGAGTCAGTTTTTTATTAATTAGCGTAGGTTTCTTTGATTTTATACACTGCCGAGGCTGTTTTGTCTTAGTCGACACAGAATGATGAGCAATATTCGCAGTATGCTTCATATTCGCACTATCAGTCACATTTACAACAATATCACTCATCAGCCTGCGTCGCGGTACGACCACTCGACCCCTAGCCTTTGGCGGTGTCTGTAAATTGCGTATATTTCGTTCTCCCCGTACCATATCTACCTCATTGTAGCCAACAGGCACGCTCTGCGTCAAACCGCTTATGGCGTGCCTGTCGATTTTTTAAGCCTTTACTTCGGCTCTTTACTTCTTACTAAGACTCTTTCGCTTTGTTATGAATAGTAGAGCGGCTGCTGAAGCTACTCCAGCTATAGCCCCAATCAAATTAACAGACAATTTTTCACCACCTGTATTTGGAGCTTTTGGAGCTTTTGAGTCATTCTGTGCCGTCAGTACAACATCATTACCGTCACCGCCAACATAACTAATCTTGAAGGTTGCACCACTTACAGTTACTTCTGCACCTTCCGGTAAGTCCTTAAACGTTCCCTGAACAGGGTTAGTGCCGTTGTTGCTGACGATCGTAAAGGTATCACCCTTCTTAATGACACCACCAGCCAAGTATGTTAAGTCTAGACTACCCTTTAGATAAACATCATGTGCAACAATCTGATCATAGTGATCTTTGTTTAAGATTTCCGCCTTATAAACACCGGTATTCTGTAGAGCGAAGGTTTCCAATACGGTAATTTTACCTGGTGAATTACCCGGAGCAACAACACCTGATACATAAAGACTCTTTACCGTAGCGTCACCGCCGAACACACCGCCTTCATCAACGCTTACCTCAGAACGGCTACCATTCAGTAAAACTGTTTCACCTTTTTTAACAGTCACAAACTCATCAGGTTTGTCGCCGTCTAATTGTATTGTTTTAGCTTCATGGGCATTACCAATCTGACCATTCGGCGTGCCGCTGGTGTTATTCGAAGACTCAACTAGTACTGTACCTTCATTATCTTTATGCGCAACCAGCTTACCTGGGCCGCTAAGTTTACCGGTAATCTTCAATGTGACATTTGATGCCAGCCAATACTCAACATCACCATTAAGCGTAATGTCACCAGACAAAACAGTCGTTACGCTCGAGGCAGCACCACCACCGCCTCCTTGACAACTTATTCCATGAGAAATCATCGAGCCATTTTCAAAAGTGATTTTACTAGAACTTGTCTCATTGTTATAATCACTAATCCCTAACTGGCCTTTATTTTTAACCAAGATACTATTAGCGCTATCTAGTGACACACTAGCATTTTCTCCGACAATTTTTTCTGCGGCTTTTATATAATAACTTATATTATCACATCCAGTATTAGCAACCTCAAAACGGCTTATTGTCGGTTTGCTGTCAAATCCTCCATCAAATCCATTCGATTTCAGACTTGACAGGCCAGTGACAGCGCCAGTAACATAAACTCTAGGGGTTTTATACTTATCTTTACTATCGATACTGGTATGATCTCCAGTAAATTCAGCATCTGACGTAAACCGCATCTTATCAATATTATATCTAGCACACGACTTATCGTCAGGAAGACTATCCAGCTTTTTAACCTCTAAGCCCGACATAGCTACTGTTAAATCGTTCTGAATTTCTATGCGCCACCCATTGGCAGCAGAGCCCTCAACGCAAGTAAATACCAACTTAGAACCTTCTGTTGGCACTTGACCTTCTTTCCAGTTACCAGCAGTTGACATTTTATGGTCACCAGCTGAGCCAGTCCACGTAAATGAAGCTGGCGCAGCACTTACCGGCGAATGAAACACCACCGCCCCAACGATGGCCGCCACTGATACGACACCGGCTAATTTAGTATAAGAAACACCCATTTTGTTTCCCTCCCGTACACGTTTGTGTTTTTATTTAATTTGTGACCTCACAATATCATTACTAAATGAGCTTTACAAGCATAATTGTACAAAATACAACAAAAAACTATATATTCTATCTGTTATTAATTTGGAATGGCTAGTATAAATTCCGCGCCAGCTGACGGCTTGCTTTTTATGCGAATAGTATAACCACAGCGATCCGCCAAGGTTTTAGCAATTGCCAGCCCCAAACCATAGCCCGACGCGTCGGTCCGAGTCCGCGCTGCGTCTGCACGATAAAATCTCTCGAAAATGTGTTTTTGATCATTTGACGAAATGCCTGGCCCATTATCTTTAACTATAAATTCCACAGAATTTTTATTCAGCCTGACCCAAATCTTTACTTCGCCAACCTTTTGCGGCGCGTATTTAATAGCATTGTTCACCAAAATTGATAAAATCTGACGAACCGCATTTACTTGCAAAATTACTTTTTGACCATCTGGAATATTATGAAAAATCTTAATCTGCTTTGCTTTTGCAATTGAAGAATATTGATCTACGACCTCACCAATAATATTAGACACATCAATTAGCTCTGGATCATTCAAAGCGTTTTCCGACTTCGCCAAATCCAATAGCGAATTATTAAGATTAGCCAGTTTTTTAATTTCCTCAACGTTTTGGCTCAAAACCTGACGAGCTTTTTCGTCAGTCAACACACGCTTACGCATCGCTATTTCATTACTCAAAAGCAACGCCGCCAACGGAGTTCTTAGTTCGTGGCTAGCATTAGACACAAATTGCGCTTGCTGTTCAATTGACCGTTCAATTGGCGCCAGCGTTCTTCGTGCCAATACTAGACTTAACCAATAGCCAAACACCAACATCGCACCATTTAACGCAATTAAAGATATTACCACCATTTCACGCGTTTCATTGTCACGTCGCTCCAGCCGATGATGAAATTGATCTTCAATATCCGCAGATTGCTTAATATGATCATCAGGCGGCAATTCTCGGTTAAGTTGCGTCGAGGTAACAGCATAAATAATCACACTAAATACCAACACGTCATAATCACAGCCAAATAACTCAGCGCTAGTCGCTTGACGCGTTGCTGTTTCATGATTTCTCCTCTAATTTATAGCCAAAGCCTGAAACCGTGTGAATTAATTTCAACTTAAATGGCTTATCGATTTTTCGGCGCAAAAACATAATAAATAGCTCAACATTATTCGGCAATACGTCCGCATCAAAATCCCAAACGTGTGATATGATTTGTTCTTTTGATAAAACTTTACCTTTGTTCCGCATCAAATATTCCAGAACACCATATTCCTTAGCGGTCAAGCTAATTTCCTGCGAAGCTCGCGTTACCTTTTTCGAGCTTGGATCAAGTTTCAAATCGCCCACCTGAAGGATTTCCTCCAATTTCTCATTCGGTCTACGAAGTAACGCCCTTATGCGGGCCAATAGCACGTCAAAGCTAAACGGCTTAGCTAAATAATCATCCGCCCCTGTGTCCAAACCTTCAACAATATCCCGCTTGGCATCGCGCGCAGTCAACATTAAAATCGGCGTTTTATTACCGTCATTTCTCAGGGCTCGACAAACTTCATAGCCATTCATTTCTGGCAACATTATGTCCAAAATAATAACATCATAGTCATCAGCCGCAGCAGTTCGATAGCCTTCGCTGCCATCATTCGCCACATCAACCGCATAGGCTTCATCTTCCAAGCCTTCTTTCAGCGACCGCGCAATTGCCGTATCATCTTCTACTAGTAAAATTCTCATTAGCCAACTATCCTCTTTTTACTTTAGCACAGGCATCTGAAAAATTGCTTAAAGCACCCCTCCAAAAGTCGCCTAGTTGCTACAACGAATGACAATTTTAGCACCATCTCCCGCTACAACCTTACATTTACCGCCAACCGGATACGTGAACTTCGGGTCAGTGTGACCAAAATCCAGATTGACCACCACTGGAATTTTTGAATCGATATTCTTTGAAAGAATGATGTCGCTAATCATGTCGTCAGTCGCCCGAGATTCACCCTGAAAACGCCCAACTAAAACTGCTTTTACTTGACGAAAGAAAGGCTGTTGCATCAACGCCTGCACGTGGCGCTCAAACGTTTCGGGAATTGAATCATAGCTATCGTCTTCAATGCATAAAATAATATCGCCTTCAACCTTCGGAAAATATTCCGTACCGTTCAACAAGTTCAGACTACAAAGATTACCGCCAATCATTACTCCTTCAGCCGACCCACTCTGCACGACTCGCGGTCCGTCATTTTTCAAAGCTTGGCGCAGCGAAGCTTCGTCATAATTCCACGGAAGATCGTAAAATATTTCCGATTGCTGAACGATAAATTCTACCGGCTGATCTAAAAACAAACACCGCCGAAAATACTCCAACGAATAATTAGCTTCTGGCGGCAAACCAAAACAATAGAAATTTGGCATCGCATAAGTCACCAACCCAGTTTTTGCCAAAATCGCATGATTGAGAACGGTGATATCAGAAAAGCCACCAAAAATCTTCGGATTGTCTTTAATAATTTGCCAGTTAATTTTTCCTAACAACTGATTTGAATTAAACCCGCCTATAGCCGCCAAAACACATTTCACATTACTGTCCACAAACGCTTCGTGTAAATCTTCGACCTTTTCGTCGTCCGTCGGGCAGCCTCGCTGACTCCGGGAAAAAGCATTTTTACTAAACGAAACCCTTAGTCCAAGTGACTCTAACGCCGCTTTTGCTTGATCTAAAACTCTCTCATCAATATCACTTGCTGAGCGCGCCGGCGCAACTACTCTAATTTCATCGCCTGGCTTTAATTTATCTGGTATCATATATTTCCTTTCCTAAAATTAATCAATCAAAAAACCTCCCGCAGGAGGCATACCACAACAACAAAAACACCTCCTGTCTACACGTGGAGATGATGGTGATGTTGCAAAAATAATTTCGTCATGTAACCTATTATACCAAAGATCGATCCAATAAGGGAGTAGGTCAACACCGAGAATCTCGCTCGTGCCGAGCGGGATTATTTCGCAAACTACTTGCTAGATTAAGTGCAGACTTAAACTGGTCATCTGTCAGTGGAACAGTCAGCACTTCAGCAATTGACTTCTTCTGAGGCTTAACTATACCCTGCTCGACTAGCTGACTAAACAGCCGGGTCAAACCAATAGACACACCAACCCCAGGAAGTTTTTTGTTGATATAGTGAGACGCTAAATCATCATAGCGACCGCCAGAACATACCGATCCAAGGCGAGGATAATCATCCAGCGTTGTCTCATAGATAGTGCCGGTATGGTAGTCGAGACCTCGTGCAATCGTTAGGTCGATCCTGAAATAATTATCAGGAATTCCCATATCACGCATGAGCGATACAACCGACTCAAGCTCCTCAATACCCTTCTGCAGCTCTAGGCTATCAATTTTGGCGGCACGAAGTGTAGCCAAATACTGTCCGGGTCACCCTCGGCAAAAACGTACTGATTCAGCAAATCAATCTGATCGGTGTTCATACCAAGCTTTTTCAGTTCAGCGACAAACTCTGTTCGACTGATTTGATCTACCTTGTCAATGACACGCATTACTTCAACCGAAGAACTGCTCAATTCAAGATGCTCAATCAATCCAGAGAGAATCTTTCGGTTGCTCTCTCGAATAGTGAACTTACCGAAATCAAGTTGCGAAAAAATTGAGTAGATTACTCGTGGTATTTCTGCATCATACGCAACTGACAACTCCCCTTCACCAATCACATCAATATCACACTGGTAAAACTCGCGGTAACGACCCTTTGAGGACGCTCTCCACGGTAAACCTTGGCGATATGAGATCAACGATTAACGGTGAATCGATAGACTCCTCGATAATCCGTTTTATCCTGTCGAATTCAACCTGCATGTCTGGTGACTCTTGCCGCCTCTTGTCCTACTCCCAGCTAATAAGCCTCAAAATGCTATAAGAGGTCTACTCGCAAACACAGGATTTAATGCCTTCTTAGGTGTTATCGCCACCCTAGCATTAGTTGCCGCAGGACTATTCATTCTACGATAACCTGCAACTACATAAAATTACCACCCCGTGATGAGGTGGTAATTTTTTTATTGAGAAGTTGGTTTTTATTGTCGAGAGGATTGAGAAGTTGGTTGAGGTGCTACGCCAGACTGTGAAGCGTCTGATGGCGGCGTGTTAGTTGTGTTATTTT
>ERZ773214.486-NODE-486-length-25760-cov-15.246100_pt1 | contig 25760 bp, 17 predicted proteins | sample MGYA00511238_ERZ773214 | MGnify/ENA primary metagenome ERZ773214 (study PRJEB29015, sample SAMEA2738157) | human oral metagenome | biome: human oral; feature: human-associated habitat; material: saliva | place: China | collected 2259 ... | reverse complement strand
GTGCAACACCGAAGAAGCCTGCCTCGGGGTTGATGGCGCGCAGGCGGCCATCGGTTCCCGGACGCATCCACGCAATGTCGTCGCCCACGGTCTCGACCTTGTAGCCGGGGATGGTGGGCTGGAGCATGGCCAGGTTGGTCTTGCCACATGCGCTGGGGAATGCTGCGGTCACGTGGTACTGCTTGCCGGTGGACTCGCGGGTCAGGCGCAGGACGAGCATGTGCTCTGCCATCCAGCCATCGCGCTTTGCCATGGTCGAAGCGATACGGAGCGCGAAGCACTTCTTGCCCAGCAGTGCGTTGCCGCCGTAACCGGAACCGAAGGACCAAATTTCATTGGTCTCGGGGAAGTGGGTGATGTACTTCTCGTCGTTGCAGGGCCAGGTGGAATCTTCCTGACCGGGCTCCAGAGGAGCACCGACGGAGTGAACGGCGGGAACCCACACGCGACCCTCGTTGATGAGGTCCATTGCCTTTGCACCCATGCGGGTCATGATGCGCATGGAGACAACAACGTAAGGAGAGTCGGTGATCTCAACGCCGAGCTGGGAGATGGGGCCACCCAGGGGACCCATGGAGAAGGGAACCACGTACATGGTGCGGCCCTTCATGGCACCCGTGAACTTCTCGTGCAGGGTTGCCTTCATTTCCTTGGGGTCTGCCCAGTGGTTGGTCGGACCTGCGTCCTCTTCCTTCTCACAGCAGATGAAGGTACGCGATTCAACACGCGCAACATCGGAGGGCTTCGAGCGAGCGAGGAAGCAATTGGGGCGCTTCTCTTCGTTCAGCTTAGTGAGCATGCCACTCTCGACCATTTCAGAGGTCAGGCGATCCCACTCTTCCTGGGAGCCATCAGCGAACTCCACGCGATCAGGGGTGGTCAGTGCTGCAATCTCAGCAACCCACTTGATGACATCTTCGGGAGCGTTCGCCGGAGCGGCTGCGCGCACATCCTGTTCAGTCACGGACATTTTGCCTCCTGAGGCACTCGGTGATTCTGGGACGTGGTCACGCCCCGATCTACGTTCTTAATCATGCTCTACCTCACCGGTATTTGCGCGGGCGCAAAGTCCCTTTTTCCATTTAAATCTGACAATTCCGTCAACTGTGACCACGTTTCCTTGCAGTTTCCCGCAATATCTCGGTCATTCATACAGATGTGGCAATAGCCACATTCTTTAACAGGAGATTCACCCTAAAGTGAACTTGAATATCCAGTGTGTAATGGATGACGATTGCCTTGAGGCAGTCTCAACACAATCGGAGGGACATTATGGGGATCCGAAATAGAACGCAGGGCCCAAACTTCTTCGAATTCTTCACCCAGCAAGCAAATAAGCTTGTCGAGGGAGTTGAAATTCTTTCGCATATCTACGCTGCTTCCCCCGAAGAGCGAATCGCACTTCGCGACCAGCTTCATGGCATCGAACACCAGGGCGACGAGCTCAACCACGAAATCTTCCAACGGATTAACTCATCCTTCATCACTCCTTTTGACCGCGAAGACCTTCAGTCTCTTGCATCCCACTTGGATGACTGCATGGACTTCATTGACGAAGCCGGCGACATGCTGGTCGTCTACGGCATTGCAGGCATCCCCGAGCAGATTGCACACCTGCTTGACGAACAGATCGCAGTCATCGTTCATTGCGCAGAACTGACGGCTAAGAACATTCCGGCGCTCAAGTCCCCCGTGGACCTACGCGATTATTGGATTGAGATCAACCGCCTTGAAAATGAGGGCGACTTGGCGTACCGCCGCACTCTTACGACGCTTTTCGACTCCGGTCTTGACCCCATTACGGTTATCAAGCTCAAGGATGTCGTTCAGAGCCTTGAATCATGCGCAGATGCCTTCGAAGATCTAGCCAATGTCATCGAAGCCCTTGCACTGAAGGAATCCTGAGCCGTGGATCTTAACCTGATCCTAGTGTGCATCGTCATTGCCGTTGCACTGTTCTTCAGCTACACCAACGGCTTCCATGACGCTGCGAACGCGATTGCAACCTCCGTTTCTACTAAGGCATGGACTCCTCGCGCGGCTCTCTTGATGGCCGCAGGCATGAATGTTCTCGGCGCCATGATGGGAACTGCGGTTGCAAAGACCATTGGCGAGGGGATTATTTCGATCTCTCCGTATGCTGAATCTACCCAGGTAGAAATGCAGCAAAAGGGCCTGGTCATCATTCTTGCTGCGCTTCTCGGTGCCTGTATCTGGAACCTGATCACATGGTGGTTTGGGCTTCCTTCTTCTTCTTCGCACGCGTTGATTGGCGGTATGGTCGGCACCGGCTTGATGAGCGGCACCGCCGTCTATTGGTGGGGAATCGTCAAGTCAGTCATCATCCCGATGTTCGCTTCCCCCATCATCGGCTTCTTCGTCGGCTACATCGTCATGCGCATCGTGCTTTTCCTGCTTCGTCACGCGCAATACCACCACACGATGCGTCGCTTCCGTGCCGCGCAGCGCTTCTCTTCAGCCGCTATGGCTCTTGGCCACGGCATCCAAGATGCGCAGAAGACCATGGGCATCATTGTCATGGCTCTTCTCGCCGGTGGCTACGGCGAGACCCACCAGATCTACGACCCCATCACCGGAGATATGACCGTCCCCATGTGGGTCAAGATCTCAGGAGCTCTTGCGATCTCCTTGGGCACTATGGCCGGCGGTGGCAGAATTATGCGAACCATCGGTCGTAAGATCATCGACCTCGATCCCGCCCGCGGTTTCGTTTCCGAGGCCGTATCAGCCTCGATCCTCTACCTGTGCTCTTACGTCGTCCACGCTCCGATCTCGACAACTCAGGTTGTTTCGACCTCGATCATGGGCGTTGGGTGCACCAAACGTTTCTCAGCAGTGCGTTGGGGTGTCGCGGGATCGATCGTGACCGCCTGGTTCTTGACGCTACCCGCAGCTGCCGCAGTTTCTGCGGTTGTCTATTGGGTCTGCGCACTGATCGTTGGAGTCTGAGGCCCCAATTCAGTGAAAGCATCATTCATTCGCACCTGTTGCGGTGTGCTTGCCCTTTTCTTTGGGGCAAGCACACTCAGCGGGTGCGGTTTTTCTTCTGTCATGCGGCTTTCCGTCGGGGCCTGCGTTCAGATTCCAACCTCAGCCAGCGCATATTCTTTAGAAACTGTTTCCTGCTCGCGCCCTCACCAAGCTGAGGTTTTTGCCCTCCCCACCGTTGGGGGATCAGAATTCCCCGAGGCCGCGCAACTTGAGTCAGAAGCGCGACGCGAGTGCGAAAAAGACTTCACGCCCTACGTAGGAAGCAGTGTTGAAGACTCAGCCCTTGACCTCATCTGGATGACACCTAGCCGAGAGTCATGGGAGCGGGGCGACCGACAGATTGTGTGTCTTGCCGCTGCGAACGGCGACCAAACCCTTCGCGGTTCTGTTCGAGATTCGGCGTACTAGGACTAGCTAGCGGCTACTCTGCGACTCTAGGTGCGTGACGTTCAACGTCGACTACACGCACCCGGTTCCCCTCCGGAAGAGTGTGCAAAATAACCATCTCAGATGCCGAAAGCTCCCTGGCATCGAGCGGGAAATTCATCCGCACGCCAGAGGGAGTGAATTGACGGAAGACATCAAAAAGTCCCGGAAGCATCGTACGTGGTGCACACAGCACTCGCGGCTCACCGTCCGCCAAAAGCGCACGCACAAAAGCCTCGTCAGAGGCAGAATCTGCACCCTCAGGCGAGGGAAGAGTACCGATCGAAACTCCCGCGAGCGCAGCCCACGGCCCCAGCGTTTGTCGGGTCCGCGCAGAAGAGGTCGCCATCGCTCGACGAACCCCATACGCAGACAGTAGATCTACCAGTTCAAGTGCCTCGCGGACCCCAGTACGCGACAGGGGGCGTGCGTCGTCATCACCCTCCCAATGCTGGGCTGGAAGTGCACGCGCATGGGGCAACATAGCCAAAGGAGTAGTCACAAGCTCACCGCTTCGGCCTCGCATGAGGAGTTCATTGAGCAGACGACGATCTCCACGACGAGTAAGAAGATCCTGAGCACGCGAAGGAGACATCCATCGCGCCTGGTCAATTTCCCGCGTAGGGGCGCGGTGGACCGGCTTGCGCAGATGGACGAGGCCGTGATCAGAATGAGGATTGTCGTCCATGAGGGTTCCCACCCAGTAGCGGACCTCCTTGGTCTGCCCTGAGCCGAGGCGGTAGCGCTGAGTCGTTAGTGGAGCGCCGAGGGTGATGACGTGACCAGTTTCTTCTTCGACCTCACGCACAGCCGCAACGGGAATGGTCTCTCGTCCCTCAATCTTGCCTTTCGGCCACGACCAATCGTGATACTGGGGGCGATGGACTAGCAGAACTTCGATCTCAGCCTCGTCAAGCACATCTCCTGGGAGGATCTCACGACCCGGGTGGCGTAAGCGCCACACAAGGGCGCCGCCTGCGCGAATAAGGCGCATCGGGGGCATGGGCTGAGGGCTGGGTGTCACGTTATTAACCCTAACCTAGAGTGAGCGTGGGTGCGGGCTTAAACCCGCACCCACGCTCTTGCCAGATTGGTGATTTAGTAGGCGACAGTGAAACGCTGTCCCGTATGAGTGGGTGTTTCGATCTCGTCGACAAAAGCCTGGGCAAAGTCCGCTCCAGAGATATCGGAAACCCCATTCTCATCAGTGAGCAGAACATCACCACCGAGGCGGAAGTGCCCGGTATGGGTTCCGGGATTGTAGGAACCAAAATTACCCGCGGGAGAAACAAAGAACCACTGAAGATCATCACTGCGCGAGCGCAAATCTTCAAGGACTGCGGCCAGTTGGCCGGCCTCGGAACGGAATTCCTCAGGGAAGTCCGGAAGCGAAGCAAGGGTACGTCCACTCTCTTCAACACGCAACGATCCGGCGCCACCGACGATCCCCAAGCGCACGCCAGCCTTCTGAGCGAGGTCCGCGACTTGCGAATAGAGGAAGCGAAGAGAGCCGTCCAGAGCACCTCGAGGCGAAAGCGCACCAACGACGACATCCGCACCATCGACAACGCTACGAAGGACCTCCTCGTCGAGAAGGTCCCCGTGATTGTAGGTCACGCCTTCGATTGGCTCCGAGGGCCGTGAACGCGACCAAGAAACTACGTGGAAGCCACGAGAAAGTGCTTCAGCTGCAATATGCGAACCCGCGTAACCTGTTCCGCCAAGAATTGCAATGGTCGTCATGAGAGCTCCTCTAAGACAAATACCCCTACTGGGCTAGCGGTGTTCTCAACAAGGAATTCTTGGTTTCTATTCCTGCGTGCTCACAATGTAAAACTCAGTCCAACTCCCCGATGCGCGCTCGGGAGGCAGCACCTTCGAGTTCTTGAGCGGTCATGACCAGTGCCCGCGCACGCATCGTCACTCCGTACGCCAAAGCATCATGCGGGTCATCGATCCACTGTCTTCCCACTCTGGGATCGCCCGCAGCAACAATGCGCATCGCATGTGCAAGCTCAGTAAAGATGTCTTCCAGATCATCATCACGTTTTTCTCCGGACAAAAGTGCGTCCGCGTCATGGACAACATCTTCTAAAGGACGCGCGTAAATGGGCTCTTCGAGTCCGGGTACCTGCTCCGCATGCAATCCCAAGATGTACAGATCAGCAACCGTGAGCGGGTCACGGTGGAACCACTCCCTGAACAAGTACACGCGCCACAGCGCGCCTGGAAGAGTGAAATCAGGGCTCTGCGACCACAGCTCTGCAACTAGAGGAACTCCACCGGTAGAGAGCAGCTCGCGAAGGCGACGCAAGGCCTCGGCATCAAAATCTTCATCTCCCACACCCAGCAGCGCCCACGCAGTTGAGTGCGCAAGAACAGAAGAATCCGCGACATCTGGCGCACCAACAATTGCCTCCGTTTGCGCGTAGTCCAAGATCGCCGGACGCCTTGGGATGCGTTGCGGTTCGCCCATTTGCTCTCCTACCAGTAAGATGGTGGGGTTGGTCCACCCGATGGGCCACACAGCGGGAGTACCCGCGGGCCTATAGCTCAATGGTAGAGCAGCGGACTTTTAATCCGTGGGTTGGGGGTTCGAGTCCCCCTGGGCCTACTTCTTTTGGGCTTTTCTAGTTTTCTCTTTCTTCTGTGCCCTGAACATCGACAGATTCCACGACTGCTTCTTTCCCATTGATATCGGGGTGCGCGCGTCCCGCCAAGGACGCAATTCCCACGGCAATTGAAATGCACACCAGACCAACCAATTGCCACAGGCTAGGAATCTGACGCAAAAGTACCGCGCCGATCAGAGCCGAGGTCGCGGGAAGAAGCGCTGTGAACAAGGCAAAAGTCGCTGCAGAAACCCGCTTCATCGCCATGGCTTCAAGGCTGTATGGGAAAACCGTTGACAAGAATGCCAAGGCAATGACCGCGACTAAAACCTTTCGATCACTGAATGCAACCATTGCCCCCGGGGCCAGAATTGGCGCAGAGATCAAGGCGCTGAAGGCACACCCCAGCGAAAGGTTAGTCATCGCGGAGCTTGAAGACGCGGCCTTTTGTCCAAGAACGATATATCCTGCCCACGAGGCCGCAGCCCCCATCACCCAGGCCAATCCCGGAAGCGTTTGCGGATCGCTTAAATCCAGGCCAAGACCACCAATGGCGCAGACTCCACACAAGGCAAAAAATGCGGCAATTCGCGGTGCCCATCCGTGGCCTCGAAACACCGCAACCGCCACGGGACCAAGAAATTCCAGGGACACTGTCGCCCCCAAAGGAATGCGGGAGATGGCCTCGTAAAAGCACGAATTCATGCAGATCAGAGCGATACCGAAATAAAAGGCTCCCTTGAGGGTTGCGCGGTCGAGGCCTCGCCAAGGACGAACCCACGCGCACAGCACCAATGCACCAACGAAACCACGCCACCATGCGACCGAGGCCGGTTCAACGACAGAGAAGGCGAAAACTGCGACGGCAGCACCGCTGTATTGAATGAGAGCCGAGGTAACGATCAATACCTGTGCGGGAATGCGGTTTGCTATTCCCGCGAGTGTTCGGCTGCTCACGATCCTCCTCCAACTAGTTCACGTACTTCTTCGGCAAGAACCTCATCTTTCTTCGAGGATTCCTTTGAAGCAATTCCAACAGCGACCGAAATGAGAACAAGCCCCAGAATCTGCCACAGCGTGGGAATCTGCCAGAGGATGATCACACCCATCAGCAGCGACGAGGCCGGAGAAAGAGCAGTGAACAGCGAAAAATCTGCCGCCGAGATCCTGTGCATGGCAAGGGCTTCAAAGGAGCAAGGAATGATGGTGGAGAGGACCGCAACAAGCACGACAATCCCAAGCAGCCATGGTTGAGTGAGCGCAGGTAAGGCTGAGTGAGCCATGAAAGGTGAAAGTATCAGCCCACTGAGCGCACAACCGACAGCAAGATTGGTGATTCCCGAGCGCTTCGATGCCACACGCTGACCCAAAAGGATGTAGACCGCCCACGCGACAGCACACAAGGCCGCCCATTTCAGCCCGGGAATAAAACCTGGATCATTGGTGTCGAGGCCAAGCCCGCCAATAGCAACGACCCCCGCCAAGGCAAGGAATGCGGCAAGGCGCGGAAGCCAACCTCGGCCACGAATCACTGCGACAGCAACCGGTCCGATGAACTCCATGGAGACGGCTGGACCTAGGGGCAAATATGCGATCGATTCAAAGAACGTGATGTTCATGGTGATCAACGCCAAGCCGAAGCAAGCGGACTCAACAAGATCCTTAGCGCTCAGGCCCACACGCCAGGGGCGTCGCCACGCACACAAGATCATCCCGGCGATGAAAACACGCATCCACGCCACGGTACCGGGCTGGACAGACCCAAAAATCAGGACCGCAACGGCCGCACCGCTATACGCGCTAAGCGCAGCACCAACAATCAGAATGGGCGCGGGAACGCGTGAAAGTAGCGCACGAAGATGGGAGAGCACTCCCCCACTATGCCACAGGATCAGGGACAAATTGTAGGCACACGGAATTCATGCAAAAACGATTTCCCGTTGGCTGATTCGGTGCATCATCAAAAATGTGCCCCAGGTGAGAATCACAGCTTGCGCAGCGCACCTCGATGCGGCGCATTCCGTGGGAAATATCCTCGAAATAGTTAACTGCACCGGGCAGCGCTTCATAGAAACTCGGCCACCCGCAATGCGATTCAAACTTCGTTGACGAGGGGAAAAGCTGAGCGCCACATGCCGCACACAGATAGGTACCCGAGCGGTGTTCATCCAGCAGCTCCCCTGTCCACGGTGCCTCAGTCCCGGCTTGACGAAGAACCAAGTACTGCTGGGGAGTAAGCCGCTCACGCCACTCGTCGTCACTGTAATTCACGCTGGGTGCCGACTGTTGCGCCTGTGCAAGGTGTTCGAGCTGCGTTGCACGATCACGGGTTCGAATGATCTTCATGTTGTTTTCCTCAATTCAGTCTTGTTGAACATCGCTGCGCTGCGGACGCACTGCATCCTCGGGCACTCGAGGTCCGCTGTTCAAACGAGTTGTTTCTTCTTCGTGACGTTTCGCCGTAGCTTCGCGTTCTGCCAGGACTTCGTCACCGGGACCGGCGTAAATCTGATTGCGCTCATCGGCATCGGGAGACCCTGAGAACAGGCGCTCCCCGCGAACAACAGTCGCATCCATATGAGCGTGACCGGACTGTACCTGCGGGGCTGAGGCCTGCACCTTGTCACCGTCCGCCTGGGCATGAGGCAAGAGCGCAGTCGATCCCCCACCAAGGTGGTTCTTACCTAGACGTGCATTGGCCTGGGCAACCTTTTCGGCTAGTTGCTCGGCAACCAAAGAATGCAGCATCGTCTGTGAAAAAACCTGGGTCTGCGCGTCATTGGCCGAGGCCACCGCTGTGACCTTCCCCGTATCAGCGAGTTCACGCTGACGCTGGGCCATTGCCCTCCTGCGTGCGCGCTTGGCTTTCTGCCGGGCTGCCAGGAGCCGCACGGAATGCACTGCGTCATCGAGGGGGTCCGAATCAGCATTTTCTTCTGTCTTGCCCTGAGAAGAAACCGGCGAGGCCTGAGCGGGCTTTCCTGCCGCCGACAACGGATGCAAGTTGGGGTCACCCGTCGTATCGGCGGCAATACCCGACAGTTCCTTCGCAAGGCGGGCAACGGCCTCGCGAGAGGTATCCTGCGTGACCGTCTCAACCTCCAAGGACTGAACACGCGTGTGCGGACGGATCGCAGGATCCTCATCAACAACCCAACGAATCATGTTTTCACGTAGGTAGCAGCGCAGGTCCCACAGCGCTCCGGAGTCCTTTGCAGACACAACAATGCGAACAGTCATTGTCGTTTCATTCGAGTCAGCAACCTGAACGGCCCACGAACGTCCATCCCACAAATCAGTTGCAAGAAGGAGCTTTTGAACGTGACTGCGGATCAGAGTCAATGGCGCCGTCCAGTCGAGCTTAAGCTCGACATTACCCAGCTGGGTTGCCGCGCGACGCGTCCAGTTTTCGAAGGTATTGGACGTGAAATAGGTCGAGGGAACGATGAGCCGGCGTTCGTCTGGAAGCCGAACAACAACGTAAGAAAGAGTGATCTCTTCAACCTTGCCCGAGGCATTGTCCTTACCGACAACGACCACATCGCCCACGCGAATTGCATCCGTGAAAGCCAATTGGATACCGGCAAAAACATTTCCCAAGGTCTGCTGGGCTGCAAGACCGGCGATCACTGAAACGACACCGGCAGAGGCCAGAACGGTTGTCATTGCCTGACGCGCGGCGTTAAAAGTGAAGAGGGCTGCACAAACACCGAGAAGGATAATCAGAGCCTGTAGGAGACGACGGATGACCTGCGCTTGGGTTTCAAACTTACGGGAAACCCCTCCGTCTTTTTCCTGGCGGATTCGTGCCGCGTCTTCGAAGATCCATGCGATGTTGTAGACCATCCAGGTCATCGTCAAGATGCCAATAATGAGCAGGACATGGGAGATGAAGCCCACCATTCCACCATTGGACCAATCTGACAAAGTGGTGTTAACCAGCATGAATTGCAGGCCAGCCCAGGCGCCCCAGGCCATCGCGGTGATGTAGTACGAGGTCCGGACGCGTTTGGTAACCGCTGCAAAATAGCGCGAGCGACGGGCGATTGGACGCGTCAAAAGGACGATCACCAGCGCCACAACGAAGGCAATAACCAGACCAACTGCAGCACCGAAGATCAGTGATGCCAAGTCCAGCGCATTTTGAACAGCGGCCTGCGCAACACCCGTTGGCGAAGGCGAAGGTGTCGGATCGTCGGCACTGAAAATCATAAAACCGTCCTTGAATCACTCATTTTGTACTCCCTCAAGCCTAGGCGCGATCATTGAGAATCGCCTGAGCCTTGAATCGATGGGCAGCATCGCGAATCCCAGAATATCAAGGAAAAATAGACATGTGACGGTCATCACTGCCATTCTTTTTGCTTTAAGACCTCGCTTCTGCCTAATATTCTCTTCGTCCTCGGACGCCAGACCGGTGGCCGACAGTGGCCCCCATCGTCTAGAGGCCTAGGACACCGCCCTTTCACGGCGGCGACACGGGTTCGAATCCCGTTGGGGGTACCACCGGTCGCAATCATGATTGGAACAATTCAATAGGTCTTACCTGTTGTAAGGCCCCGTAGCGCAGTTGGTTAGCGCGCCGCCCTGTCACGGCGGAGGTCGCGGGTTCAAGTCCCGTCGGGGTCGCCGACCAGACCTTTTGGTTCAGGTCTTGGCTCTGTAGCTCAGTTGGTAGAGCGTTCGACTGAAAATCGAAAGGTCACCGGATCGACGCCGGTCGGAGCCACCAGATAAAACCCTCGCATCGCGAGGGTTTTGTTGTATGTACTGCGACCAGAATCACACTACTTCCCCCAAACTTTGCAACTCGAAGCACAAAGCACTTTTGACCTGCAATGATACCCGTACGACAACACTGATTGGCAGCATGGTCAACCAGAATCATGCACTGAGAAAGCCACCTGAGAACTTTTAGACCGTTCCAGATATTTGTGAATTCATCCCTGAATTGACTAACATTTAGATATCCCACACAAATCAATCAGGAGATTTTCAGGTGTCGATACGCGTTCAAACTCTCACAAGATCAGCGATTTCGGGGCTTTCAATGCTCCTCGCATGTTTCCTCGCATTGGCCTATTTCGTCGTTTCTCAAGGCGTGTCACAGGCCGCAACTGTCAACGACATCGTCAAGGATGTCAAACTCTCTGGAGTCAGCTCCTCGACGAAGCTTGGCGTTGGCACCATGATGCAGGTTGACTTCACCATCGATGGAACAGGGAAGACAATCCGACAGGGAGATACCTTCACCATCCAAGCACCCCCGGAGCTCAACACCTTCGCTTCGACCGGTACACAACTTCAATTCGACATGATCGCCCCTGATGGTCAGGTCGCTGTCAATTGCTCTGCTCCCGCACCTGAACCCGGAGCGGTTATCACCTGTACCTTCACAGACTACGCAAACTCCCACCAGAACATCACCGGTTCAGGTTGGGCAAAGATGAGCGCAGCTGCAAAGACCACTGCTGGCGCAGTGTCCTTCTTGATTGACGGCAAGCCTGTTTCTGTTCAACTCCCCGGTGACGGGACTGGAATTGGCGATACCAATATCGGAAAAACCACCAAACACAACAAGGGCGGAACAGTCGACTCCGATGATCCTTCATTGATTAACTGGTCGATCAACGTCGTGGAGTCGGGAATCTCAGTCGAGACCATCACTGTTGACGACACCTTCACGAATGACAACGGTGGCTACACCCTGGCCAATGAGCCCTCAATGTCAGTGTGGGCTAACGGAGACGACTTCCCATTGGGAGATTCCACAACGGTGTCAAATGGCGATGCCCTGAACGGCGGCACCTTCACCGTCACGAAGAAGGCCGACGGCAGCGGTTTCACCGCGACTTGGCCAAAGGGCAACGGAAACGCCATCTACTCGATCTCCTATGACACCAAGATCAAGAACCCGGCAATGGTCGGTAAGTCTGCGACCTTCACTAACAACGCCTCTGTCAACGCTGTTGCATTGGTCGGGAAAGCGGTAATCACGGCCGATGGTGGTGGTTCCACCGACGACAACCCCTCATTGCCTCACCCCACACCGACTACGACGACTCCGGCGCCAACCCCCACTACAACCACTCCGGCGCCAACCCCCACTACAACGACCCCGGCGCCAACCCCCACAACAACGACCCCGGCGCCGACCCCCACAACAACGACCCCGGCGCCAACCCCCACAACAACAACTCCGGCGCCAACCCCGACGACAACTGAGCCGACTCCCGAGGTCTCAACAACGACTCCTCAGCCTGCGGCCTCAACAAGTAGCACGACTCCTCCGGTAACCCCCGAGACAAGCAACCCTCCGCTTCCGCCGGCACCACAGCAGGATGTGCCCCCCGCGGCTCCTTCACCCAAGGAAGCGAATCGTTCTCTTGCCTCGACCGGCACCGATGCGACTCTTGCCGCAGCAGCTGCACTGAGTGCGGCAATTGCCGGTGTGGTGCTTGTAGCCCGCACTCGTCGCGAACAGGATTGAGATCAAGAGTCGATCACGTTTGTGACCTGAGAGCCCACACATAGGGACACAAAGGCACAGCACTGATTGGTCGACACACAATCGACTCCATACACAACAGGGTGGGGGCCAGACGCGCAGCGTCTGGCCCCCACCCTGTCATAACCGCATCTGGCGGTGGTGATCAGTCTTCGCGGGTCGTAACCTCAATGATCTGAACTTCAGCAGAATCTGGAATATCAGACGCGCGAGGAGCAGTTTTCCCAGAATCACTGGTCGAAGGCTCGTCAACCACAGTGCTGTCAACAACGCGCACACCCGGTCGCGGGGATCCATAACGCGAAGGCGCACCTTGGCCCATCCCGCGACGCATCGCGCGACGGACAAAGAAAATGAAGGCAGCTGAAATCAGTGCAACACCGATCACAACGATCAGAATCAGGTTACCCAGTAGCGTAAGAAGTCCACCAATCATGCATTCACCCTACACTGGGCACGATGGTCGTGAGACAATAGAACCCTCAGCTCTAAACGAACATGTCACTGAAGACGCATCGCCTTCGCCCATGCATGTTCCACTCGGTGTCGGCAGGAAGAGGCGGTTACATATGGGAAAACGAGCCGAAACCCAGGACCGTCTCCTTGCAGCAACTCGACACATCATCATCACCGAAGGCATTGAAGCCACATCGCTTGAGCACATCTGCGCAGTCGCTGGTTTTACCCGCGGCGCCTTCTACTCAAATTTTTCCTCTAAAGACTCACTGCTGGGAATCTTGGCTGAAGGCGAATACGCCGACCTGATCCAACGCCTGCGTGAACGCGTCCTTCTGTGGGAGAACGCCCAAACCCCCGCATCGCAGGGAGGTGAGGGAGATCGTCACCTCCTCATGGAAAACCTGCTCTACGAAGCCTTGGACGCAATCCATATTGACGAAGGACTCTACATCCTCCACTCTGAGATGCTCATGCGCTCAATCCGCGACCCCGAGTGGGGTATGCGACTGCTGGACCTCAACCGCCAATTTGCAGATCAACTCGGTTCAGTTCTGCAGACAATCCTGACGGCCGCCGGGCGTGAACTCACGGTTCCCATTGGCGCCCTTACCCAAAGCGTCATCGGTGTCGTCATGCGCGCTGCAGGCCTTGCAGGTTGGCGCCAATCTATTCGCGAGTACCGGAGTAAGCACAATACTGCTGTAAACTCCGGCTACCCCGCGCCGGCGCCTCGTGAAGATCACCCACCGGTCCCACCTGCCCACACAGCCTCACAGGCCAGCCCGGCAACCCGATCAATTCTCGAAGTCGTCCTGGTCCTGCTCTACGCCTGCTCGCGCGAAATCGACTGAAAATACACATCGGTATCGCCCTCAAGCATTTTCGAAGGAAACTTCAAGAGTCGCAGAATTACGCCAAAAACTCATAGCACTTTATCTGAGTTCCAGGCGCAGCCCTCACAATATGCACCCCTGTATTTGTCCGCTCATGCGGCGAATTGAACGATGGGTGTAATGCAGATTGATCAAGAAGCACCCGTCCTTCACTGCGACGAAGTTGACTCAACGAACACTCACCTTGCCCGCGTCGTGCTCGGCGAGGGGTCAACTGCGCCTTCGGGAATAGCGCTGTGGGCAAGCCGCCAGAACAAGGGGCGTGGACGCGATGGACGCGTCTGGCTTTCTTCCGATGAGGCGCTGACTTTCTCTCTCATGGTTGAGGCCTCGGAAAGCGAATTGGAATGGCTGACCGCGCTGGCTGGGCTCGCACTCCTGCACACAATCCGCGCCACAGGGCTCGATGCGACAGCAAGCGGTGAGGACGCACTTTCACTCAAGTGGCCAAACGATCTGCTGATCAACGGACGTAAAGCCGCTGGAATTCTTTGCGAACACCTCGACACAAGAGATGACACCCACCGCGTGATCATCGGCATTGGGGTAAACATCGGCGCCCTACCGGCGCAAGTGCGTGACTTCGCCGCAAGCTTCGACACCACACTGAGCAGCGAGGAACGCGAATCATTAATCCGCGAACTGCGCATGAACCTCGAGCTGCTCTTCACACTCCCCGGCGCACCCGAATCCTGGCGCAAGGAGTACAGCTCACACATGCGCATCTTCGGCGCGCAATGTCCACTGCACCTTCCCGGAGGCATTCGCTTCACTGCGACTCCAATCAGCATCGATGAGCACGCACACCTGATCTGTCGCTCCACGGAAGGCGAAATTCTGACCGTCACCACGGGGGAAATTTCCCCCACCCCACTAGTGGAAGGACACCAGTCATGACGATTGCCCTTTCTCCCGTTCTGGTTGCAAACCGAGGTGAAATCGCGGTACGCGTCATCCGCACCCTTCGCGAAATGGGTGTGGATTCCGTCGCTGTCTACGCTGAGGCCGATCGGGATACCTTGGCTTGCGAGCTCGCTACCTCCGCCTACAGCTTGGGTGGGAAGAGCGCTGCTGAGACCTATCTGAACCCGGAAGCGATTCTCGAGGCCGCCGCAAAGTCGGGCGCGCGAGCAATCCACCCCGGATACGGGTTCCTTTCCGAGAACGCCGATTTCGCCTCGCGCGTCGCAGAAGCCGGCTTGGTGTGGATCGGTCCTTCCGCCGAGGCCATCGAGGCCTTGGGTGACAAGATTCGAGCCCGCGAACTGGCTGACTCGTGCAAGGTCCCAACGATCACCGGTCGGTCCTTGGAAGGAAGCAGCGTCGAGGATGCACTTGAACTGGCACAGTCTATTGGCTACCCGGTCCTGATCAAGCGTGCCGATGGCGGCGGTGGGCGCGGAATCACTCGCATGAATTCCGACTCCGATGTTCGTGATTTCTACACGAACCTGAGCGATCCTTCGACGTTGACGCTGTGCTTCATGGAGAAATTCATTTCTCACGGTCGTCACGTCGAAACCCAATGCGCTCGCGATTCTTTCGGAACTTTCGCAGTCGTTTCAACGCGAGACTGCTCGGTCCAGCGCCGCAACCAGAAGGTTGTTGAAGAAGCGCCTGCTCCTTTCATCTCCGAAGAACTCCACGCGGCACTTGAGAAGTACTCCCGCGCACTCTTCGACGCGGTCCAGTACGTGGGTGTCGGTACCTGTGAGTTCTTGGTCGAAGACGGCAACGCCTATTTCCTGGAAGTCAACCCTCGCCTGCAAGTCGAACACACGGTTTCCGAAGAGGTCACCGGAATCGATCTGGTTCGCGAACAGATCCGAATTGCTCAAGGTCTTCCACTCAGCGAGATCCCCTCGACTCGCGGTCATGCGATCGAGGTGCGAGTCACCAGTGAAGATCCCGCTCAAGAACTAATGCCCGCAACTGGTCGTTTGAGCGCAATCCAGTGGCCCGGCGGCCCCGGAGTCCGTGTCGATTCCTTCATCCGTCCCGGTGAAGAGATCGGAACCGATTTCGACTCGCTCATTGCAAAAATCACCGTTCACGCGCCGACGCGTATTCAGGCAATTATTCGTCTTCAGCGTGCGCTGGATGAGTTTCGTGTCGAGGGCCTGCCGACCTCTGCTCCCCTGCTCGCACATATCCTTGCAACTCCCGAATTTCGTAGTGAAGAAAGCGACAGCTTGGGCGTCTACACCCAGTGGTTGGAACGCGAAGGAGTCCTCGAGGAAGTTGCGCGCGAGCTCTCGGCAGCGGGTGGTACGCAAAGCTCACGCGAGGCCTCGGAAGAAGGAAACGACGCGCACACACTGCGCTCCTTCGTCATCGAAATTGACGGAAAGCGCACAACGCTGAGCCTTCCCGCGGAACTTCTCAGCGCTGCCGGGGGCGAATCGGGGGGACGCGCACTCCGGCCTCGTCAGCCACTGCGACGCTCACTGCGCCCACGCACTGGGGCAAACGACGAGGGCCCGAACGTCACCTCCCCCATCCAAGCAACCGTCATCCGCATCGCCGTCGAAGAAGGCCAAGAGGTCGAAGAGGGCGAACTGGTTGCGGTCATTGAGTCCATGAAGATGGAAAAGGCCCTGAACGCGGGTTGCGCGGGAACGATCTCGGCGATTCACGTCTGCGCGGGCGACACCGTTAAAGCAGGAGACGTCTTGGTGAGCATTAAGGAGGAAGCATGACCCCATCGAGCGCCAAGCGAATCGACGAGGCCGAAGAGCACGAAGCCATCAGCCGCAGAAACTTCTACGATCGCACGCACAGCATCTTGGAAGCGGCAGAAGAAAAAGCGCGTCAGGCACAGCACGCTCGGGGACGCCAAACCGCCCGCGAGCGCTTGGACTACCTGCTTGATGAAGGCTCCTTCAGCGAGCTTAACCGCTATGCCGGCGGCGATATCGAAGCCGGCGAGCTCGGTTCTGCCGTCATCACAGGTATCGGCACGCTGGATGGCCGCCCCGTCGCCGTTTATGCACAGGACTTCTCAATCCGTGGCGGGACGCTGGGCAAGGTTGAAGGCGATAAGATCCTTCTCCTCATGGACCGCGCACTTTCAATGCGCATTCCGATCATCGCCCTGCTGGACTCGGGCGGCGCTCGCATCCAAGAAGGCGTCACCGCGCTTGCACAATACGGTCGGATCTTCCGCAAGACCACCGAGGCCTCGGGAGTTGTCCCCCAGATCTCGGTAATCCTGGGTCCCTGTGCGGGTGGCGCGGTCTACGGGCCGGCACTCACCGACTTCATCATCATGACGAAGAACTCCTCGTACATGTTTGTCACGGGTCCCTCCGTTGTGAAGGCTGCGACCGGCGAAGAGATTTCCTCTGAAGACCTGGGTGGCGGCGACCTGCATAACTCGGTGTCGGGCGTTGCGCACTTCCTTGCCGAAGATGAGAACGAGGCCTTGGATTACGCGCGCACCCTGCTGTCCTACCTGCCGCAGAACTGCGATAAGAAGCCTCCGCGCTACCTCTTCGAAAACGATGGCACCGAAGAACGCGCACGCGAGGTCGCATCCCTGGTTCCGGAATCCCCCAAGCAGGACTACGACATGGTCGAGGTCATTGAAGCGCTTGTCGATCACGGGGAATTCCTTGAGGTTCAGCCCCTGTTCTCACCGTCAATCGTTATTGGCTTCGCCTGCTTTGAAGGACGGCCGGTTGGAATTGTTGCCAACCAGCCCAGCGTCGATGCGGGAACTCTGGATGTGAACGCCTCTGAAAAGGCCGCACGATTCGTTCAATTCCTTGACGCCTTCGGGATCCCGATTATCACCCTTGTTGACGTCCCTGGATATCGTCCCGGTTCCGAACAGGAACGAGCGGGAATCATTCGCCGTGGCGCCAAATTGATCACCGCCTATGCGACCGCAACCGTCCCCATGATCACCGTTATTTTGCGCAAGGCATTTGGCGGCGCCTACATCGTCATGGGTTCGAAGTCACTGGGCGCAGATATGAACTTCTCATGGCCGGCCTCTCAAATTGCCGTGATGGGCTCTGAAGGTGCGGTGGACATCGTCTTCCGCCGCCAGCTTGCCGCGGCCGGAAAGGAAGGGCGCGATGTTGCTCAGCAGCGTGCGCACTACCAGGAAATGTATGAGCGCCAAGCGATGAACCCGAATCTTTCTCTGAAAAATGGAGAGCTCGACGCACTGATCGAGCCTTCCACAACCCGCCAGAACATTTGCCGAGCCCTATCGGTCCTTCACCTCAAGGACCGCACCGTAACGACCCCGCGCGTCCACGATAACGCCCCTATGTGATGAGGAAAGTAGATTAATCATGACCGCATTTTTTGCCGAAATCCCCACTCCCTACGCATTGACTTTTGCGGGACAGGGGTCCGCGTGGCGCCCTGCTCTTTCGACCTCCCTCTCCTTCCCCCCTCACGCCGCACTGCTGCGCAAGCACTACCAGGCGATGCGTGAGCTTCTTGCTCCCGTTGCCGGTGAGCTTCTCACCAGCGCACCCGGTTCATTGGAGCGCCTGAACGCTCTTCTGGACGGCAACGCTGAGGACCTTCCTCTGGACCGCTCCGCGTCCGTCTCAGTGCCGGGTATCACCTTGGCTCAACTAGCAGCTTTGGCAGATCTCGATGCAACCCAGTTGGATGTCCACACGACTTCCCCCTTGCTGCTCGGTCATTCCCAAGGCATCTTGGGCGCCGAGGTTGCCCGTGCGTGGATCGCCCGCGATGACCAGCGCCTCACCCACGTCTTGGCTCTCGCAGTACTCATCGGTGCCGCTGCGCAATCGGTCAGCATCCGTTTGGGCGCGACAAACTTGGGTGAAGCAACCCCGATGCTTTCCGTTCGCGGACTGCCGGCCTCGATGATTACCGAGGCCGTTGAGGGTTCTCCCGTTTCCCTGGCCGTTGTCAACGGTCCGCGTTCCGTCGTTCTTTCCGGTCGTCCGGGTGATCTTGAAGCCTGCCGCCGCCAGCTTGAGGCTCAGGTTGCAGCCTCGAACCGCGCTTTGGACGAGCACCTGACCGGTGGCACTCCTCTTGAGCTAATCGTCGAGTTCCTGCCTGTCTCCGCCCCCTTCCATTCACCCCTGTTGGAGGAAGCAGTCGCGCAGGTGGCTTCGTGGGCACGGAGCTTGGCAGCAGCCGGTCACGGAATTGATGATGCCGAGGCCGAGCGCGTTGCCCGCGCGATCCTCGTTGAGCGCGATGACTGGTCTGCAGCGATTTGTGCAGCCCTCAACCAGGGCGTGAAGACCTTCGTTGATCTTGGGCCTTCGAATATGCTCACCCGCCTGACCCAGGATCTCCTGGATGGAACCGGCGCACAGATCGTCGATGCATCGACCGCATCGCGCCGCACCGAACTCGATGAAGAAGGTTCGTCAATCGAAGCGGCCGCAGACTGGTCACAGTTCGCTCCCAAGGTCGTTGCTCTTCCCGACGGACGCCGCGTGGTTTCAACGGCATTCACCCGTTTGACAGGGCGCTCCCCCATCATCCTTCCGGGTATGACTCCCACGACCGTCGGGCCTCGTATTGTTGCTGCGGCTGCAAACGCTGGTCACTGGGCAGAAATGGCCGGTGGCGGCCAGTACTCCGAAGAGGTCTTCACCGAGCACCGTCTTGAGCTTCAAAAGCTCCTTGAACCCGGCCGCAGCGCGGGATTCAACACGATGTTCTTTGATCGTTTCATGTGGAACCTGCAATTCGGTGTCAACCGTATTGTTCCCAAGGCCCGCCGCGCAGGTGCTCCCATCGATGCGGTGACGATCGCGGCAGGTATCCCCGAATTGGACGAGGCCCGCGAGTTGATCGCGCAGTTGCGCGCCGATGGCTTCGAATATCTGTGCCTGAAGCCCGGAACCGTCGAGCAGATCGAACAGGTCATCCGTATTGCACAGGCAAACCCGGATCAGACCCTGATTATTCAGGTGGAAGACGGCCACTCTGGTGGTCACCACTCATGGGAAAACCTTGACGATCTGCTCTTGGCTACCTACGCACAAATCCGTCGTACGCCCAACCTTGTCCTTGCTGTTGGCGGCGGCATTGGTTCGGCTGCGGATGCCGCTCGTTACATCACCGGACAGTGGTCCGTCGATCTGGGCTCAGCACCGATGCCCGTCGATGCTGTTCTGGTAGGTACGGCCTCGATGGCGACACTAGAAGCCGAAACTTCTCCTCAGGTGAAGCAACTGCTCAAGGACACCCCCGGTGTTGGCGGTGATGGTTGGGTCGGTACTGGACAGGTACGCGGTGGCATGACCTCCGGTTTGTCCCACCTGAATGCGGACATGCACGAGATTGAGAACTCCTCTGCTCGCGCTTCACGCCTCATTCACGAGGTCGGCTCCGACCAGGAGTCCATCGACGCACACCGCGATGAACTCATTGAGGCCATGAACAAGACTGCGAAGCCCTACTTCGGTGACCTCTCTGAAATGACCTACGCCGATTGGGCACGCCGCGTCATTGATCTGTCCTACCCCTGGGCCGATTGGACCTGGACGGATCGCGCTCTGGATCTCTTCCACCGTATTGAGTCCCGCCTGAACCCGGCCGACCACGGTGATATCCCCACGCTTTTTGAAAGCCGCGATGATCTTGAAGACGGACAGGCCGCTTTGGCCCGCCTGCTCGAGGCCTACCCTCAGGCCGAGACCACCCGCGTCATTCCCGCCGATGTCGCATGGTTCCCGGTCCTGTGCCGCAAGCACCACAAGCCCATGCCTTTCGTTCCCGTTCTGGACGGCGATCTTGCCCGCTGGTGGGGAACCGACACACTCTGGCAGTCCCAAGATGCACGTTTCGATGCAGACGCAGTCCGCATCATCCCCGGTCCCCGTTCGGTTGCCGGAATTGATCGCGTTGATGAGCCCATCGGTGAAATGTTTGCCCGTTTCGAGCAGGCTGTCGTCGATGCCGTCTCCACAGACGACGCGCGTGTTCCCCAGGTCTGGTCTCGTTTCCACGATTTGACTGACGCGGCCTCGTTCCTGCGGGAAATTTCCCACATCCAGTGGGCGGGCAACCTGGTCGATAACCCCGCCTACACCTCGGTCGAGGCCACGGAAATCCTTCACGATGAGGGCGGCTATTCGATTCGCATCCACTGCGATTCAATGTGGGATGAGACCCCGAATAGCTCTCACCACTCAGTTGAGTACATCGACATCCCCGTTCTTCTCTCCAGCGCGTGCATGACCGGCGCTTACCCGGTTGTTGACATGTCGCGACTGTCCGTGACCGCTTACGATCTGCTTGCCGGCGCCGCCGGAGTGGGCACGACGACCGTGAATGGCGACCACATTGAGAAGATGCCCGCTGTTATCCCCGGCGAAGGTTTTGGCACGGTTCGCGATTCCTTCACCTTCACCGAGAACCTGGGCTACGCTCACGGAGCGGTAACCGGTGGTGCGCTGTCGACACAGCTCGCCTCGGGAGTGCCCGATGCGCTGGTCGGCCCCTGCTGGCCCGCGATTTACGCCGCACTGGGCTCGGCAATGTACCAGGGAGTGCCCGTCATTGAAGGTCTGGTCAATGCCGTTCACCTCGACCACTCGATCTTCTTTGATGCTCCGCTTCCCGCTTTTGGAACCCGCGTCGAGGTCGTGGGACGCTGCGCTGAGCTTGCTGAGTCTTCGGCAGGTCGCGTGGTGCGCGTCGAACTTGAGTTGAGTGCTGAGGGCACAGTTTTTGCCCGCTTGGTTGAGCGTTTCGCTATCCGAGGCCGCATTGCATCGACCCAGCCGCCCGCTCCGGCACCCGAGGTCGCAGATTCTTACACGGACACACCGCGTTCCTTCCTGCGTCACGTGCGCGTTCAGGCTCCCGAAAACATGACGGCCTTCGCCATTGTTTCCGGAGACTTCAACCCCATTCACACCTCCTACGCTGCTGCACGTCTTTCCGGCCTTTCAGCTCCGCTGGTTCACGGAATGTGGTTGTCCGCAACCGTTCAGCATCTGCTGTGCGCTCACTCAACTCAGCCGGTTGACAGCCCTGATCGACTGGGTGTCATTCGTTCCGTTGACATGCCCGAGGTCGAGATTGAAGCATGGTCCTACCGCATGTTCGGCATGGTTCAGCTCTCGGACATCGTCGATATCACGATTGAGCGCGTGGGTCGTATCGGTGGCGAATTGGTCCTTGAAGCTACATGCCGCATTGGCGATGAGGTCGTTTCCATCGCGCGCGCACTCACTCGCGCACCCCGCACCGCTTATGTCTACCCCGGTCAGGGTATCCAGCGAAAGATGATGGGCTTGGAGCACATGAGCTCAACCGCTCGCGCGGTGTGGGCACAAGCCGATGCTCATACACGCAAGGCACTGGGCTTCTCCATCGAGGCCATTGTTCGTACAAACCCGACCGAACTTCGCGTCGGTAACGAGGTCTTCCGCCACCCCAATGGCGTCCTCAACCTCACGCAATTCACCCAGGTCGCTCTGGCCACTTTGGCCTACGCCCAGACCGAGGAACTCCGCGCGGAAAACGCCCTTGTGGATCACTCCTTCTACGCGGGACACTCTTTGGGCGAATACACCGCCCTCTCCGCCTACGCACGGATCTTCCCCCTCGAGCAGGTTCTGGAAATCGTGTTCCAGCGCGGTTCAGCCATGCACCACTTGGTCGAACGCGACGCACAGGGTCGATCGAACTACGCAATGGGAGCTCTTCGCCCCAACCAATTCGGTATGGGCGACGCAGAGGTCCGCGACTACGTGGCCTCGATCGCTGAAAAGTCCGGCGAATTCTTGGAGATTGTCAACTACAACCTGGCTGGTTCTCAGTACTCGGTTGCTGGAACAGTCGCCGGCCTGAAGGCTTTGGAAGAGGACACCGCACAGCGTGCCCGCGAACACGGTGGTCGCCGAGCGCTCATCATGATCCCCGGAATCGATGTTCCTTTCCACTCCTCGCGCCTGCGCGCTGGTGTCCCGGCCTTCCGCGACAAGCTCGATTCTCTGCTTCCTCAGGACATCAACCTTGAGGTTCTCGACGGACGCTACATCCCGAACTTGGTTGCTCGCCCCTTCGAACTCACCCAAGATTTTGCCCAGTCGATCCTTGACGTTGTTCCCTCTGAGGCAACTCAAAAGATCGTCGACAATTGGGAAGAATCGATCGCTCATCCGCAGGCCACCGCGCGTACCCTGCTCATCGAGCTCCTCTCGTGGCAGTTTGCTTCGCCGGTTCGCTGGATTGAGACTCAGGATCTGCTCTTCAGCGCTCCCCCGCAGGGCTTGGGCGTTGAGCGCGTGATTGAGATCGGCTTGGCATCCTCACCGACCCTGGCAAACATGGCTTCGCGGACGCTTTCACAGCCTAAGTTCGCGCAGACAAATATCGATGTGCTGAACGTCGAGCGCGACGCCGCACGTGCCCGCAACGAGGACGCGGTTGCTCAGCCCGAACGCGCACAATCCGACGCGTCGGCGCCCAGCGACGAGGCTACTCCCGCTGCACCCGAAAGCAAGGCCTCGGCAGCGGAAGCTCCCGCGGCAAGCGCTCCTGAGGCCGAAACATCTTCCGCTGCCCCGGCGCCAGCCCCCGCGGCCGCGGCAAGCGGAACCATGCCGGAGCTCCCGCTCTCGGCCTCGGATGCAATCCGCGTTCTTCTCGCCTTCTCGAACAAGCTCCTCCCCGAGCAGATCGATGCCTCTGACACGGTCGAAACCCTGACAAATGGCGTGTCATCAAAGCGCAACCAGCTGCTCATGGACATGGCCGCTGAGCTTTCGCTCTCGACCATTGAAGGCGCGGCCGAGGCATCGATGGGCGATCTCTTCGCGACTATCGACACTCTGGTTCCCAGCTACACGCCTTTTGGTCCGGTCCTCAGCGACGCAATCAACTCCAAGCTGCGCAAGATCTTCGGTTCTGCCGGTCTTCCCGCAAGCTTCACAACCGGTTACGTCAAGGACAATTGGGGCCTGAGCGAGCAGTGGGCCGCACGCGTGAACGCAGAAATCCTGCTGGGCACCCGTGAAGGTGACTCGATTCGCGGTGGTAGCCTCTCGACTCTGCCAGGCTCGGTTTCCTCTGCAAAGGATGCTTCGGCTCTCATCGATCAGGCTCTGGCTTTGATCGCAGTACGTGAGGGCTTGACGCTCTCGCGTCCAAGCTCCGGTGGAGGCGCCAGCGGTGAGGTCGTTGATTCTGCTGCTCTGCGCGACCTGGAAGATCGCATTTTGGGTGAGCGCGGGATCTTGGCCAACCAAGCACGCGACATTCTCAAGGTTCTGGGTATCTCCACTGCCCCCACAGCAGTGGAAAGCGACGATTCCTCCGCTCTGATCGCGGCTGTCGAGGCCGAACTCGGAGCAAATTGGGAAGCCTCCGTGCGCCCCGCCTTTGATGAAGGCCGCGCGGTCCTCCTTGACGACCGCTGGGCAACTGCTCGCGAAGACCTCGCCCGCATCTTTGCCGGTGCCGCTTCCGCTGAAAGCCTTGCGCCTGAACGTCTACGCGGCGCAGGACAATCGCTGAGTGAACTGGCGAAGTGGTACAGCGCCAACACTTCGGATGCAGGTCTCAAGGACTACTTCGCCCGCGTCGCCCACGCTGCTCTTGAGACAGCTGAAGGCCGCTTCGCCGGAGACGTTGCACTTGTTACCGGCGCTGCTCCCCACTCGATTGCGGCCGCAGTCGTCGGTGAGCTTCTTGCTGGTGGCGCGACCGTCATCATGACCTCATCGCGAGTCAACGATGCACGACTGGCATTCGCCAAGGAGCTGTACCGCACGCACGCCGCAATCGGTGCAACTCTGTGGATCGTCCCCGCAAACATGGCATCCTTCCGCGATGTTGACGCGCTGATCTCCTGGGTTGGTAGCGAACAGACCGAGACGCACGGGGCGACGACCGAGGTCGTCAAGCCTGCACTTCTTCCCGATCTTTTCGTTCCCTTCGCAGCGCCTCGCGTCTCCGGGACCGTTGGTTCGGATCCTCAGGGTGCCCTTGCTCAAGAACGCCTGCTTTTGTGGAGCGTCGAGCGCGCAATCCACCTGCTGTCCGGCTTGGGTGCAGACACGGCTCCCAACCACCGCACGCACATCTTGCTTCCCGGTTCGCCGAACCGCGGAATCTTCGGTGGCGACGGTGCATACGGCGAAGCGAAGGCAGCCTTCGACGCGATTGCAACCAAGTGGGAGCACGAGTCCGGTTGGCCGACGCGCACGAGCATTGCTCACCCGCTGATCGGTTGGGTTCAGGGCACCTCCCTCATGGGCGGAAACGACATCCTGGTTCCCGCGGCTGAGGCGGCAGGTGTACACGTCTACACGACCGAAGAAATCGCCGGCGAACTCGCCCAGCTCCTCACCCGTGAGGTCCGCGAGCAGGCTGCTCAGGCTCCTGTTCACGCCGACCTGACCGGCGGCTTGGCCGAGGCGGGGCTTGACCTTCCCGCACTGGCTCGCCAAGCGCGCGAGCAGGCGACGGCCTCGGCACAGGAAGCTCAGACCCAGACGCAGGCAACCCTTCGGGCCCTGCCCAACCCGGTTGTTCCTTCACTGGCTGCACCGATCGAGTGGGCAACTCCTCGCGCGCAACTGCGCGATCAGATCGTCATTGTCGGCACCGGTGAAATTGGCACTTGGGGTTCGGGACGTACCCGCGAAGAGGCCGAATTCGGTCAGGACTTTGATCTGACCGCTGCCGGCGTCTTGGAGATGGCCTGGATGATGAAGCTCATCAACTGGTCTGATAGCCCGCAGCCCGGCTGGTACGACGCTTCCGGCGCACCGGTTGACGAGGCCGAGATTTACGATCGTTTCCGCGATGAGGTCGTGGCCCGATCGGGTATCCGTCGCTTCAACGACGATTCAAACATGGTTGATTGCGGTTCGAATGACG
>ERZ773214.485-NODE-485-length-25890-cov-10.442346_pt1 | contig 25890 bp, 42 predicted proteins | sample MGYA00511238_ERZ773214 | MGnify/ENA primary metagenome ERZ773214 (study PRJEB29015, sample SAMEA2738157) | human oral metagenome | biome: human oral; feature: human-associated habitat; material: saliva | place: China | collected 2259 ... | reverse complement strand
AGGTTTATAAGAGATGACTTTAAACGATAAAAGCGGGCTAGTGATAGCTCGCTTTTTTGTACTCTTTTTGTACTCAATTTTATGATATCGTGTGTTTTACCACGAAACAAAAACGTTGATTTTACAACATTTTGAAACGCTATGAAACGCTATGAAATGTTAAAATATGGAGCCGAGGGGAGTGTATAGTGTTGATGTAACAACGTTTATAAGCGTTTTGTACTCTCGATGTACTCAATTGAATATTGAGTTCAGTTTATCGTTATCCTCACGCTCTAATTCTTCAATGATATGAGCGTATGTGTGTAATGTTATGTTTGGGTCAGCGTGTCCAAGTCGTTTGCTTACTGATAGCAATTGAACACCGTTTGCCAGTAATATACTAGCGTGCGTATGTCGCATAGCGTGAAAGGTTATATCTTTATCGATTTCTGCTCTGTTTAATGCTAGTTGTAATGCTTTATTGATTGCGTTGTTACTAACTCTTTTAAATATTCTTTGTGTTTTGTCTTCTGGAACGGGTAGTGATTGTAATATTTCAACTAATTTATCAGGAATGGTTATTTTACGTTTACTACTTTTGGTTTTACCCTCAGTAAAATCATTTGTAAAATGATAATCGAATCCTTTTTCTATTTTAATTGTTTTATTCTCTAAATCCACACAATCCCATGTCATACCTAAACACTCACCAAAACGAGCCCCTGTATACATACTAAATAGAATAATATATCTCGATGTGTAATCCAGTTGTATATCTTCTAATAATGCTTTCTCTAATTTATCAAATTCACTCTTACTTAAGTATTTATTTTCAACTTTCTTATTTTTCTCTTCAAGACCTTTTAAAACGGCGGTTGTTGTCGGATCATGAAGAAGTGTTTGTGTTCTTAACGCATGCTTTATTGCTGCCTTAACATAGGTGTGATACTTTTTGACTGTTTCTTTAGAGCGTGTTTTGGCAACGTCATTCAAAAATGATTGATAATTTTCGTGGGTAATATCTCGTAATGGAATGTTGTAATTTGTTCTTACATAATCAATGATACTATTTATCCTGGAGATGCTTTTCAATGAAATAGTATCTTCTTTATAGAGCTTCTTCCAATTCTCCATATAGTCAGCTAGTAACATTTGTTCTTTGCTAATATTTTTACCGACTAATAATTCATTTTCTTTCAAGATTGATGCATCTTTTGCTTCTGCTTTGGTTTTGAATCCACTCTTTGAAACATATTTACGTTTACCTTCATCGTAATAATAGACACGATAAGCCCATGTTTTGCCTCTTTTCGTTATGCTTGCCATGATGACATACCTCCTTAGTACATCTCCATAGATTCTTTTACATATAGATCCGTAAGAACCGATGCGAATTCGTCGGCTTCTGATTCTATTTTTGATGTGTAACGATACTTCATGCTCAAAAGATGCGGTGTACTCGTGTTGTAATGTAATACAGCATGCCCTAACTCGTGAGCCATGGTGAATATTTTTTCGTTTTTCGATAGATTTTCATTAATAAAGATAAATTTAATCCTTCTAATCTTAGTATAGTAGCCTTTAACTTCTCCCAGGTCGGTTTCTAATAAGTTTATGTCTAATTCCTTCGCAATCTTATATGGATTGCTAGTTCCGAATTTGCGAACTAAAGATAATACTTTATGTTCAATCCCCAATACTAAAATCTCCTATCCTTTATATTTCTTTGGTGTAAATTTATTCTTAGCTTCCATTCTTGCAATTTTAACAGCTTGTTCTAAAGAAGCAATGATTAATTCTCTTGTTTCCTCAGAGTAATCAGCAGTTTCTTTTGAATACAATCCATTCTCCAGTTGCTCAATCATCTTTTGAAGGTCTTTTTGAATGTCCTTGTCTTCTTTATTATTAGCGTTAAAATAAGGTTCATCAGACATACCTATTAAATAGTTAGGAGACACTTCGAAAGTAGAAGCAATCAAACGCACTGTATCCATTCTTGGCTCGACTTTTCCATTCTCCCATTTTGAAACATTCGTTTTATTGAAGTTTGTTGGAGAATCTTTAAAGCTTGAGTAATTATTAATTCTGTTGGCAAATTCTTCTTGATTTAAATTATATTTTAATCTTATATCTTTGATTTTGCTCGCAAACGACATGCCGAACATCACCTTTCTTTATTATTTATAAGTGAATTATACCTTTAATTTCAACAAGAAACAACTGAAATAATAAAAAAGTTTATTTTTTTTCTATTTTGTTGTTGACATATAAAAATGTTTAGTGTATATTGTGTTCATAAGGTTGAAAAAAGATAAACATTTTTAAAGGAGGTGATTCAATGTCACAACGAAAAAGACCGCCTTATAAAGAATTTATTGCATGGATGATCGTTAATGATGTCAAACGACAAGACCTACAAGACTTGCTAGGAGTAACGTCAGCTACGCTTAGTCATAGACTTAACGGGACTGGAGCTGATTTCACGATGGAAGAAGTTCGTACTATTATTAATAAGTACGGAGAAGAAGTAAGTTCATTTTTTTTGAACTAAAAGTTGAAAAAAGATAAACATTTTCAACTGGAAAGAAGGGAATTAAATGTTAAAAAAACTTCGCAAAGAACGTGGTTTAACTCACGAACAATTGGCGAAAAAATTAGGAATCAGTAAATCGTATTACGTGAAAATCGAAAATGATTTTATGAAACCTAGTTACAAAGTGTTGAAGAAGTTAAAAGACTTTTACGGAGAGGATATTAATTTGAATGAACTTTTTAAATAAAAAAACGTGTCTTATCCGCTATATAAGACACGCTACGGAAATTGTTCTGCTCAAGTTAATAGCGGCAACCAACAACACTTCGCCAGTATCGCCCCTGGCACTGTAGTTGAAATAGAATTTGATTCTCGATTTTAGAGACTAGCTTTTTCGCCATTTTCTCAATGGCAGCTTATTTACCTTCGGTTTGGGCGTCTAGCTAAGACGACCGAAAAAGCTAACTCCCCCTATTGAACCCTGCTAGCCAGGTGCGGTAGGCAAAAGGTAAACCTACAAATGAATCCAAACTCTACTGAGACACAGTACCTTTCAAAAATTCTGATAATAATGTTGTCATTATCATCATCCTTTCCACCTACTAGGATTTCAGAAGAAGTAGGTAGGGATATTATAACATTAGTTTCATAAATAAGGAATGTTTTTTAAAAAAAGAAGACGATATGAACGCCAACGCAAAAAACGAAAGGAGTTAAAACCATGGAACAATCAACGCTTGATTATTTTGAACAGATATTCTTTGAAGTCGTAAAAAGAAAACCAGAGAAATTTGTCGGATTAATAAAACCGTTTATTGATTCGAGAAGTAACCAACGGTGGATAACGACTGAAGAGTTGTGTGAAGCGATTGGAACAAGTTCCAGTTCGTGGCACAAGAGCGAGATTAGAAACCATCCAGTGGTGGTTGCAGCAAGAAGAACAGACACACGCCCATACAAATATCAAGCGAGCATGATTGATGAAATACAGAGAGTATGGGACGGAAGGAGAAAACGATGAGAACAGAACGAAGAAGAAAAACGAGGGTACAATTCATCCCATTTATGAAGTGGATACTAGGATGGTACATTTTAGCATTTGGAATCATTATCGCAATGATGAGCATTGTGCTCTTGGTAGGAAAGGCGGTAGAAAATCACCAAACAAAAGTTGATTTGATTAGAAGTGGGCAATATGTAGAGCCTGATTTTCAGGAAACGTGGAACAAAAATAGCCAGCGCGGCAACGCTGACTAACTAATAATATCTAAGGAGAGTATAACACAATGTACGGCAATTTTGAAACATTACACAATAGGTATCTTGAACCTCCTGAAGACAAAGTTTATGGATACGATTGGAATGGAATGGAAATCTATCGTGGAGATCAGTACAGAATTATAGGTGGGGATAAAGTCCTTGAGGACGATGTGGAAGAATATCTAAGAAACCTATATTTAACAGAACCACCAGTGACACGCATTAGAGCGTATGACTGGAAGGGAGAGAAAACAGACGAGGAATGGAATTACTATCTATTAGATGGAGATTACGTTAACGAAGATGATGTAGACGAGTACTTGAAAGAAAATTATTTAGACTCATCAATTTTAACAGCAGGAGAGTGAAATATGTTAAACAAATCAGAGAGCATTGAAAACTTATCAAAAGCAATGTCTGAATTTCAAAAGAATTTAAAACAACCATTGAAAGATGCAAATAACCCATTTTTTAAAAGTAAATATGTACCTTTAGAAAATGTAGTTGAAGCAATCACGGAAGCAGCAGGGCCGTTAGGAATCTCGTTCATGCAATATGCAAGTGGCGATGATAGTGGAAATATTGAGGTGGGAACGATTATTCTGCACCAATCTGGGGAATATATTGAATTTCCTAGTGTAAGAATGAAACCTGAAAAACAAACTCCTCAAGCATACGGAAGCGCAATTACATACGCTAAAAGATACGCGTTGAGCGCAGTGTTTGGTATCACATCAGACAAAGACGATGACGGAAACGAGGCAAGCGGTAACGGAAGAAAAAAGAAAGGGCCTCAAATCAGCGCAGAAAAACAATCTAAATGTGATTATATTCAACAACTAGCAGAGTCAACACCCGAACGGTTCGAGAAATTCAAAGAAATGCAATCTAAAGTACAAGGCGCACCTACCGAGGAGTGGAGCGATACATTGCTAGATAGAGCAATTAAGATGTTGCAAAGTATCCCAGAACCTTTAACAGGAACGCGTGAAGGGGCGTAATGGATTACGAGGGGCAACTCAAAGCGGTTAATCAACATGACATACAGATAGCGCTAGAAGAAGATTTCAACCTTACAGAGGCTAGAAGAAGAACAGATAAAGGCGAAAGTATCCGCTTGAAAGTGACGGTCATTGATAAACGTAGCATCACACCTAAACAACAAAAATTCATACATGCGTTATTTGGGGACGTGAGCGACTATACAGGATATCCGTTGGAATGGGTCAAGGAAATGTTCAAAGCGTATTACAGTGAATTGTACAACGTGGAAGGGTTAAGCCTGGCGATGAACCACTGTAACATTACTCAAGCTAATCAACTGATTGAACTGATTATCGAGTTTTGTTTCCAAAACGACATACCGTTCCACTTTAAAGAATACTATCAAGCAACTGACATGGCCAGTCTAGCGTTTCTGTTTGTTAAATATCGGACGTGCTTTATTTGTGGGAAACAACATAGCGATGTAGACCATGTAGATGTAGTAGGAATGGGAAACAATCGTAACAAGATAGACCACGCAAACAGATTTTACTATTGCTTATGTAGAACGCATCACAACGAACGGCACACGATAGGAGAAATCGCATTTGAAAATAAATATCATATTAAGCCAATCTTACTAAACGAGGAGGCAGTGAAAGAGCTAAGAATCGGTAAATAGGGAGAAAGGAGGTACCGAATGAGAAGTTATTTCTCACACGATAGCAACGCAAGAAATTCGGACAAATTAATGAAGGTTCGAATGAAGTTAGGTGCGGAAGGCTATGGAATCTTCTTCATGTTGATTGAACGATTAAGAGAAGAAGAAGGTTACAAAAGCACAATCGATTACGACACACTAGCTTTTGATTTAAGAGTAGAACCTGAAAAAGTAAAACAAGTTGTTGAGAATTACGACTTATTCAAATTTACAGAAGATGGTAAATATTTCTATTCAGATAGCTTTAATGAGCGAATGGAAATGATGGATGTACGAGCGCAACAACGAAAATCCAAAGCAAAAAAAGCAGCAGAAGCACGGTGGAATAAACAATCTGAAGATACAAGCAATGCTCAAACATTACCTAAGCAATGCTCAAGCAATGCTCAAGCATTACTAAACCATGCCAATAAAATAAAACTAAATAAAACTAAAATAAATAAAACTAAACCAGAAGAAAGTAAACCAGATAAAGAACTGGTGACTGGTGGTGGTTCAAATAACAATGATGAACAAGAATTGATTGAAATATATCAAGGAAATTTCGGGGTAGCTAACTCAATAGTACAACTTGAATTAAAAGAAAAGCTAGGTGTTTATGGAAAAGAAATGATTCTAGAGAGTTTTAAACGTTCTATCGGAGCAAAAAACCCATTTTTGTACATGCGAGGTATATGGGACAAGTGGAAAGCAAACGGAATTACAACACTAGAACAAGTACAAGCGAGTGATGAACGACATGAGAAAAACAAACCGACTAATTATAAAAAAAGTGGTTATGTTGAGATTGTACCCGACTGGGCAAAATAACAGGAGGAAAAATGAGCGAGGCAGAAAAAGAAATACAGTTTTACAAGTCTAATCCAAAAAGATACGCGAAACTAGTTAAACAAATCGCCAACTTGAAAACGACGGATGAAGGCTATCTTGAAAGAAAGAGAAAATTTATCCAGGAAGTAAAGGAAAGAGAGGGAGCAACTAATAAATAAATGTTTAGGAGATATTCAAAGTACAACGCAAAGAAAGTAGAAATTGACGGTATCAAGTTTGATAGTAAAGCGGAAGGCGAATATTACTTGCACTTAAAGCAACAAGTTGCGGAAGGGAAAATTTTAGGGTTTGAACGTCAAATAAAAATTACATTGCAAGAATCGTTTTACTTAGAAATAGAAGGGGTCAAGAAGAAAATACGTGCTATCACTTACGTAGCGGATTTCAAAGTTATGAAAAACGATGGTAGTATCACATACATTGATGTAAAAGGGATAGAAACGACTGAATTCAGAATGAAACGAAAAATGTTTATGAACCTTTACCGAATCCCTCTAGTAACTGTTAAGAAACAGAAAGGAGATTGGTTATATAGCTATGTCTAAACAAATGACACCAATTGAAAAGGTAGTCCTATCGCTTATCCCGATTAGTGACGAACGCAGAGTGAATATAAAAGACATCGTAGCAAAGACAAGACTTTCTACAAGACGAGTGAAAAAAATCATTGATGTATTGATTAACAATTACGGCATCGTGATTGTAGGGGTAAGGAACGGGCGTACTGGATATTTTATTCCAGTAACAGACCAAGCGCGACAAGAAGGGGTGTTGCCACTCAAAGCGCAGGCAATCAAAGAGTTTAAACGAGTAAACAAGATTCAAAAGGGAAACCTGGACGAATGGAAAAAATATATAGGAGATGTAGAAAATGATTAACAACGTAGTATTAGTAGGGCGATTAACAAGGGCAGTAGATTTACGCTACACATCGAACGGAACGGCATACGCTAGTTTTACAGTAGCGGTAGAAAGAAATTTCAAGAACCAAAACGGCGAAAAGGAAACAGATTTTATTAATTGTGTAATGTGGCGTAAACCAGCGGAAAACCTTGCTAATTACACTAAGAAAGGTTCGTTAATCGGGGTTGAGGGACGTATTCAGACTCGCAATTACGAAAACGAACAAGGGCAACGCGTATACGTTACCGAGGTACTAGCGGAAAGGTTCAGCTTCCTAGAAAGCGCAAAAAAGGACGATAACGGCGTTTTAAACAACGGAGGTACCAAACCCCTACCGTTTAATAAAAATCAAAATTCGGGCGGGAATTTTGCAAATAATGACCCTTTTACGGCTAGTGGAGAAACCTTTGATGTTTCAGATTCTGATTTGCCATTTTAATTTAAAAATGTGGAAATGTGGAATTGAAGAAAAAGAGGTAAGACATTGGTACGAGCATATACAGAAATATATATAGACGGGGTAGGCTATCCGATAATTAAAGAGCTAGAGTTTAATTACGTAATCCAATACGGAAACGACAAACGGTTATTTAACAAACGCAAGAAACGCCTAGTAGGGACGGGCTACAATGAAAAGAAACACAAAAAGAACGCGATGGTAAGAACAGCACGAGGACGGAATGGAAATTACGACCAAGCAGAGCATTTTAAACTTATACCGAGATTTAACAAGATACGCGAAAAACATGATAGGTATACATTACATGAGCTAGCTAGAAATATCGGTATGAGCGGGATGACGTTAATCAATTTTAAAAACGGCAAGCGTGTTAACGCAACGACAATAAAAGTAATTCGGGAGTGGATATTAGAAAATGAGTAACTATTTAATCAAGATTGGAAACCTATATTATGCGGGCACGCATGACTTTACAACCGAGAAAGGCTATTTAGATAAGCGACATCCTCGCGTGTTAATTAAATTAAACAAATTCGACTTTAACGCGACGCAATTCGCGAGTGAGAAATACGCTAGAGAGGTAGCGGACAAGCTGAAATTTAAATGTACGGTAGTTAGAGCGCAAGGACAGCAAGAAACAAAACCGGACGTTGAATATTTAAAGAGTCCCGCGGTTGTAGCGGACGCATTACAAGCAATTATAGATGAGTTCGGAGAACGCAAGGCACGCGAGCTTTTAATGGTTTCTAACTATACTTTTGACAAAATTTTAAACGGACGAGCGGACGACGTGTGGTTTAGGTTAATTCTAAACACGTTAAAAACTATGATTAATTTAGGACGCCGTGAAGTTCAAATGTATATGAATTATAGACGCGACCTTGAATATAAAGTAAAGGGGTAAGCGTATGGAAATTATGAGTAAGGTTATATGCCCCTACTGTAAAGAGTGGTTAGACATTGAGAGCTTTTTAACCATAGACGACTTAAAAAACGAGTGCACTTACAAAGAGTGTTACGTGTGTAATAAACATTTTTCGCTTTATTTAAAAACTAATATTCACGCCAGAACACTAGACATTGAAACGGAAATAGAAGACCTTACACGCTTGATTGAGATATTTAGAAAAATGGACGCAAGGCACCCGCTTTTAAAAAATGCTCGTTCTAGTGAGTATCACAAAAAGGAATTAGAAAAGCTGTATAAATTGCAAAGGGAGAATAAAAAGAAATGAATAACAAACATATTTTAAGTCAAACAGACCTAGAAAACGAAATAACAAAATTAGAAGAAACACTAAAAATTAAAAAACAACAATTTGAAAAATTACGTTTAGTGAATGAAAACGGGAAATACGTTTTAATCTCAACAGGGGAAATTTCAGAACTTAACCTTGAAATTCCTCAAGATACATGGGAAAAGGCTATTAAGCAAAACAACACGTTTAAAACAAGAAAATACGCGGAAAAAGAACGCGACAGACGAGAGTTGTTATATGAGTTTAACCAATTCAAAAACGAACGTAATAACGGTTGGTCGCCGGATTGGAAAGATTTTAACACGTCTAAGTATTTTATCGCGGTTGATAGCGAGGGTTGTTTAAAAGATGTGTCTATGTACTGTACAAGCTGTTTTGTACAGTTCGGGTACTTTCGTAATTGGGCGGACTGTATGGAAGCTATCGAGAAATTCGGCGACAGAATTAAAGAGCTATACACTGACTAGGAGGGCGACGGAATGACATTGACGTTAAAAGTGGACGAGGCGGGCACACGATATGTAAAGATAGACGCGGACAATATCGACAGAATACAAGGCGAAACCGGCGGGAGAAAAACAATAGTTTGTTATAGAGGCGTAACATGGACTAAAGACGGCAGAATGAAATACGTAAATACGAATATAACAGTATTCGAGTCCGTGGAAGACGTTATTAAAAAGTTCGAGGAAAGCGGGCAAAAAATGAAAAGTTTTCAATGTTACACGAACGACCGAGAAATTGAGAGAGTTATAAACGGGGGTTATTTATAATGACAAACAACGACACGGACTTAAAAGACCCTCGAGGTAGAATACGTTGCATACAGCAAGTGGAAAAAGAGAAAGTACAAAAAGCGGAAAACTTATTAAAGAACTTTAGCGAATATGTAAAGCGTAACGGACTAAAACCAATCGACGAGCATAAAAGGCTATTGAAAGAGTTGGAAATAAACGACGAAAAAGAGGTAAAACAATGAAATTCTTAAAACTAACAGACGCAAACCAAGAAACAAGAACATATTCAGTAAACATTAATAATATCGCTTGTATTGAAACGTATGTAAACGACGACGGAAAGTTGTTTACATGGATACATGGGCTAGGAATTGAAAACGACTGTTTATACGTAAAAGAAACGGAAGAACAAATTATAAACGCACTACAACGACAACAAGCGATAAACTAATTTTTAAAACATGGTTTGAGGTAGTTATGCACAAAGCCGTAAAACACTATAAAGCACGCACATTTTTAAGAAAACTATTTATACTAAAATCGCCGTCTGATAGATGGTTACAAGCGGGACTAATACTAAATAAAGAGCTTAAAAACGGGTTTAATAAACAGCCGAGCAACAAAGGGTTAGAACGATTATCAAAAGCAATTAAGGAAATGCAAAGGGGAACACATGGATAAAGCGGAACTAGCATATTTTGAGAAACTATTTAAAGAGTATTATACGTACGATAAGAAAATACTACTAAGAAAAGCGGAACTAACAGTACGTGAGATTGACGAGAACGTCGGGGGCGGTAAGAGCAACATACGAGCGAAAACAGTCGAAAACATGGTGATAAAGCAATTATCAGACGAACGCCTCGTATTTCTAAAAAATGTAAAAGACGCTATCGAGTACACGTTAGACGTGATTGAAATGATAAACCCGCAATTTAAAACGCTAATCGTTGAAAAGTATTTCGAAAATGGCGGTATTGAAACGTGGGAAGACGTCGCCAAGCGAGTAGGTTGGTCGACGAGTCAAGCGTACAATATCAGATATAAGACGCTAGAGATTTTCGCGAACAAACTAGGCCTAGCGAATACGCTTTAAACTTTAGAAAAAACGATGTAGTTTTCCACTAGCTTTTACGATATATTGGTATTGTGAAAGTTTAGCGGAAAGCTATTTCTTTTTACACTCTTTTTCTAAGGCGGGGAAACCTGACGCCCCGTTTTTTTACACTCGGTAGTGTAACGTAACACGCGCGCTTATTTATAAAGCCTGTATCATAATGACATTTCCTTTAAAAGTTTGTATCTTCTACTGTTATGTATTTCAGCGTGAAACGTCGGTTCAAACCCGGCACGAGTGATAGCCATTTAAGTGGCGAAAATTCCAACGAACTGTTATTCATGGTTGGAACTCCTAACAAATTTTCCCTCCCGTCGCCTATCACGGGAGGGTTTTAATTAAATTTAATACATATTTCCCGGACGTGTTCCTTATCCGGAAAAAGGCACACGGAAAACTAAAAGTAAAACTCTAGGGCTTTACCTAGGTACCGCCTGACTTAACGGGTTAGATGGCGCGAGCTGTACAGCTTGCTGCACCGCTGGTAGGGTAACGTTACGTGTACGGGTTGTTTGATAAGGTCGAGCAAAGGCGCCTAACTAGCGACCTAAAACCTAGTTAAATGACTCTAGTAATGGTTATTGGGGTTCGACTCCTCATGCAGTAATATCCGTAAAGGAGAAACCATATAAATACAACTAAGGCTTACTACTACTAGCCTAGTGATACACACACTAAGAGCCTAGCGCTCATACTAAGACGTCCTAACAAGGCGTCTTTTTTGTTGTTTAGAAAAAGAAAAAAGAAAAGAGGCGATGGAAAATGAACGAAAAAACAAAAATACTTCGCTGATGAGTACATCATCAATTGTTTTTGAACGAAGAGTTTAGGAGGTAGTTCAGTGAGTGAGTAAGTTAACAACAAAACAAGAAATATTTGTCCAACAACTAATCGCTGGACAATCTCAAAGGCAAGCGTATAGAAAAGCTTTTCCTAGTTCCGAAAAGTGGAAAGATAGCGCTGTTGATAGTAATGCCTCTGTATTGCTCCAAAACACTAAGGTTTTACAAAGGTATAGAGAACTATTAAAACAATTCTCAAATATGGCGCTTTGGTCTAGGGAGCAAGCGTTTAATGAATATGAGTGGCTCAAGAACAAAGCTAAAGCGAGTATAGAGAGTGAAGGAGTAAGACAAGCTAATTCCAATGCTTTCCTTGCATCGCTAGAAGGCATGAATAATATGTCATTTAACGATTTAGAGTTAGCAGATAAGAAACTGAAACTTGAAATCGAGAAACTCCAATCACAAATTGAAGGAGATAGCGAACAAGATGACAAACTGATAGATTTCGCTAAGGCTTTAAGAGGTGCTTTTAATGACGAATAAATTCACCCCTAAACAAGAGCAAGTACTTAAGCGAGTATTGAATGATGATTTCTTTATTTGTGGCCTGCATGGTGCAAAGCGGTCGGGTAAAACTGTTCTAAATAACATAGTTTTCATGAACGAGATTGCACGAGTGAGAGAAACAGCAGACAGGTTAAATATTGAAGAGCCAATGTATATATTGGCTGGAACATCTTCTACATCGATACAAAACAACATCATCCAAGAGCTGCACAACATGTTCAGCATAGAACCAAAGTACGATAAACACGGAGCTTTTAATCTTTGTGGGGTTAAGGTGATTCAAGTCTATACAGGTTCAATTTCTGGATTAAAGCGTGCCCGTGGGTTTACTGCATTTGGAGCTTACATAAACGAGGCATCACTTGCTAATGAACAAGTGTTCAAAGAAATCATCTCACGTTGTTCTGGAGAAGGAGCACGGATTGTTTGGGATAGTAACCCCGACATTCCAACACACTGGCTCAGACGGGATTATATAAACTCTGGTGACGATATGATTATAGACTTTCATTTCAAGCTGGATGATAACACGTTCATGTCTGAAAGATATCGCAATAATATCAAGAACGCTACTCCAGAAGGCGTGTTTTACGATAGAGACATTCTAGGTATGTGGGTAACTGGTGAGGGCGTTGTTTATCGTGATTTCAGTGAAGATATGTTTGTGGATAGCATTCCAAAAAATATCACTAAGATATACGCTGGCATTGACTGGGGTTATGATCACTATGGCTCTATCGTCGTTATAGGAGAAACTCCAGACGGCGACGTTTATCTGTTAGAAGAACATGCCCACCAGTATAAAGAGATAGACTTTTGGGTTGATGTTGCTAAGAATATCAAGGAACGATACGGAGATATTACTTTCTGGGCAGATAGCGCAAGGCCTGAGCACGTTGCTAGATTTCAAAGAGAGAGATTAAGAACATTTAACGCCAATAAATCGGTTTTATCTGGTATTGAAGAAGTCGCTAAGCTAATGAAAGCTGAGCGTTTTTTTGTTGTTTCAAACAAGGTCAGCAAGTTCAAGGATGAAATTTACCAGTACATCTGGAATGAAAAGACAGGCGAACCAGTAAAAGAGAATGATGACGTGCTAGACGCGGTTCGTTATGCGATTTACTCACAACATTCTGGTATAGGAAGTAAAATCAAAATGTTAAAAGGAGGATTTTAAAACTTGGCAAAAGTTTTTGTTAATAAACGGAAAGTCATTACGACAACAAGCGATGTAGTGACTGAAGAAGTCGTTACAGAAGCAGTACGATTACACTTAAGTAAATTAGTTAAGAATTATGTTGAAAGCGAGGATATGTATCTTTCACAACATGAAGTTTTGAAAACGCCTAAGAAAGATAGCTGGAAACCAGATAACCGCTTAGTGTTCAACTATGCGAAGTACATTGTTGATACGTTTACAGGCTATCAAATTGGTGTACCGGTTAAAATAAAACATGATGATGAAAATGTGAATGAGTTTGTCGCTGATTTTCGTAAGATTAACGACATGGAAGATTCAGAGTTTGAACTTGCTAAGATGTCTAGCATATTTGGTCATGCGTTCATCTACATTTATCAAGACGAGTACAAACAAACTAGAGCGACGTATAACAGTCCTATCAATATGTTCATCGTGCATGATAACAGCATTGAAGAACGTCCGTTGTTCGCAGTGAGATACACGTTTAATGAGAATAACCAAGAAGGAGTCGGTCAAGTTATCACAAACGATGAAGTGATTGAAGCTACTTTTACAACTGGCGGTTCAGTAAAATTCGGTGAGCGTACTCAGCACATCTATAGTTCCGTTCCAGTCGTTGAAGTGATTGAGAATGAAGAACGACAAAGCATTTTCGAAAGTGTCAAGACTTTGATTAATGCTTTAAATAAGGCAGCGAGTGAGAAAGCAAATGATGTAGATTATTTTGCGGACGCTTATATGAAAGTGCTAGGAGTCGAATTACAAGAAGAAGACGCAAGCCAAATTAGAGAGAATAGAATTTTCAACCTTTGGAAAAATGGAGACGGTCCTTTACCGGAAGTTGCTTTCCTTGAAAAGCCTAGCTCAGATACAACGCAAGAAAACTTAATTAGTTTATTAAAAGAGTCTATTTTCGCAATCTCAATGGTGGCGAATATGTCCGAGTCTGAGTTTGGGAACTCGTCTGGAACGGCTCTAGCTTTCAAATTACAAGCGATGGACAACCTCGCTAGAATGAAAGACAGAAAACTACAATCTGCATTCAATCGCTTGTATCAAATTGTGTTCAGTGTGCCTTTAACAACTGTTTATGAGGCCGCATGGACAGGTTTAACCTACACGTTTACTAGAAATGTACCTAGAAACATTCTTGAAGAGGCACAGATTGTAGGACAATTATCTGGACAAGTATCTGAGGAAACTAAGTTGTCCGTGCTATCTATCATTGATGATCCGCAGAAAGAAATTCGAAGAATGGAAAAAGAAGAAGAGGCGATGGGCGACCTTGAGACTCGTTTAGAAAAACAAAAAATCTACTCAGACGCTGAGATGGACGACAGTAAGAAGGTTATAGCTGATGTTGAATAACGAGTACTGGGAAGATAGATACCGTGCAGAAGAAAAAGCAAGGGAGTTGGCGGATAAGAGAGTCGCTTTCCAATTACAAGGCGTTTATCAACAACACGCCAATAATATTCAAAAAGAAATCGATAGCTTTTGGCAAAAGTATGCAGATAGTGAAGGAATAACGAAATTACAAGCTAAGCAACGAGCGGATAAACTTGATATGGTAAATGTCGAGTTTAAAGCTAGACAATTAGTTGAGCGAGCTAACCGCTTGAGAGAGCGTGGAAAGCAGGTTACAAGTAAAGATTTTACAAAAGCGGAAAACAACTTGATGAAACTTTACAATCTTAAAATGAAAACAAGCCGTCTTGAAGTGCTTCAAGCGAATATTAAGTTGCACCAATACGATTTAGCTTTGAGTGAGTTTGAAATCATTGATAGACACTTGATTGAATCAATCAGACGTGAAAATCTGTTTAGCGCTGGTGTTTTGAACGTGACACTCGGAAGTTTTGAATCTTCAAAAATATCTGCTGACTCTATCGTGTATGCCAATTTCAACGGCGCGTCGTGGTCGTCTAGAGTTTGGGAAAGACAAAACGAGTTGAGAGCTATTGTTAAGAAAGGTGTTGCCGATACCGTTTTGAGAGGCAAAGGAACAAACGTTCTGATTAACAGTCTAAAAAAAGAGTTTGGTGTATCCTATGGATATGCTAGACGCTTAGCAGTCACGGAGTCAGCGAGGGTATACTCAGAGGCACAAAAAGCAAACTATGATTCTAATGATGTTGAATGGTTTGAAGTCATGACCGAATTAAAAGCGTGTCCGATTTGCCAACCGTTCAACGGGAAGATATTCAAAGTATCTGAGTTGGTGCCAGCGTTAAATGCACCACCATTTCATCCTAATTGCCGATGCACGACGGTTCCGCATTTTGACTCAAAGCGCTCGAGTAGTGATGAAGTAGTAACTAGAAGAATAGATTTAAGTGCTATTTAATGCTCAGAAAGGAGCTAAAAATGAAATATCGTAAAAAAGCAGTAGTGATTGAGGCTGTACAGTTTAAAGATACAGAAGAATCAATTTTGGAGTTATCAGAATTAGGATTAGACCCTGTACGAATTGATTATGCTGATTCAAGCAATCCTATTTTGAAAATTGAAACGCTTGGAGGCTTGATGACTGCAACAGAAGGTGACTACATTATCAAAGGTGCGCAAGGTGAATTTTTTCTATGCAAACATGACATCTTTAAAGAAATATACGAAAAAGTAGAGGAGTAAAAGATGTTTATTTGGGATTTGGTATCAATTGCTTTCGGGTGGTCGGTATTTTTGTTTTTAACGCTATTTAACATAGTGTTTTTAAAAAAAGTGATTGAAAAAATCAAAAAATAATCAAACCGTATGGGATTCCGTACGGTTTTTTTATTGTCCAAGCATTGAAGACACTAAAAGCTATGGAAAATACAGTCGGGGACGACTTTAAAAATAGGAGGTTCGAAATGAACGAAGAAACACAAACAGTCGAAACGGTTGAAGAACAAAAGGTACCTGCAGAACCTGAAAAACAACCGCAAGACGAGAAGAAGTACACGGACGCAGATGTTGATGCTATCATCGATAAGAAATTTGCTAAGTGGAAATCAGAGCAAGAAGCTAAGGAGAACGAAGCAAAAAAACTACGTGAGATGAACGAAAATCAGAAAGCTGAGTATGAGCGTAAGAAACAAGCTGATTACATTGCTGAACTTGAAGCTAAAATCAATCGTAGTGGACTAGAGCGAGAAGCCTCAAAAATGCTATCAGAAGGCGGTGTTGTGGCAGACGATAAAATCCTAGGTCTTGTTGTCAAAGATACCGCAGAGGCTACACAGGAGGCTGTAGAGAGCTTTGTAGCTTTAGTGAATGATTTAGCCGATAAGAAAGTCGGCGAGAAATTAAAAGGTAAGACACCAAAGAAAATGGAAGACACTTCGGCTGGTGAGATTACCAAAGAACAATTCAACAGAATGGGGTATCAAAGTAGAAATGAATTACTGCGAAATAACCCCGAACTATATCATAAATTGAAAGGATAATGAATAAATGACACAAACTAAAATTGCACAATTAGTAAACCCAGAGGTTATGGCTGACATGGTTTCAGCAAAATTACCAAAAATGATTAAATTTACACCACTTGCTTACGTTGAGCGTGAGTTAGTAGGACAACCTGGAAACACAGTAACAGTAGCTAAATGGGTATATTCTGGAGATGCCAAAGACATCACTGAGGGTGAAGCAATCGTCCCAGACCAATTAACTACTGACAAGTCTACAATGACAATCAAGAAAGCTGGTAAAGGTGTCGAAGTAACAGACGAGGCTTTATTATCTGGTTACGGAGACCCATTAGGTCAAGCAACACACCAAATCGCTTTAGCTATTGCAAACAAAGTGGATAACGACTTAGCTAAAGAGGCTGAAAAAGCTACTCAATATGTTGATGATGCACCTACAACTGGTGATGCACTTGATAAAGCTTTAGCAGTATTTGCAGACGAAGAAGACGCACGTTATGTTGCGGTTGTCAACCCAGAAGATGCTATCGCATTACGAAAAGACACTGTTAAAGAGTGGGTACGTGGTTCAGAAATCGGTGCAAACATCGTTGTTTCTGGAACTTTTGGTGAAACACACGGCGTTCAAATTGTACGCTCTAAGAAAGTTACAAAAGGAAAAGGATTCCTTGTTAAAGTTTCTCCAGTCGAAACAGATACAGACGATGTTGCAAAATACGGCGCATTCGTTATTAACTTAAAACGAGACGTGGCTATCGAAACAGACCGTGATATCCTTAAAAAGACTACAGTAATCACTGGTGATGAACATTACGGTGTTTACTTATACGATCCAACAAAAGTTGTAAAATTCGGAGGTGCTTAATGGGAATGTTGTTACGACGACATTACCCACAAAAGCCTGTTGAAACGGAAGTTGTTAATTATAACGACTTAACAGTTAAAGAGTTAAGAGATATTGCAAAAGAACGTAATATCGAAGGTTATTCAACACTAAGCAAAGAGGAACTTATCGCAGTATTGGAGGGATAGCATGGAAAATATCACTCAAGCAAAAATATTGCTAGGGATTGAAGACAATCTCCAAGATAAGTTACTAACAACAATAGCGACGTTGACAACCGCTAATTTTTTAGCTTACGCAGGCGTGGATGATGTCCCAGAAAGCCTCGAGTATATTATTACCGAGGTCATCATTAAAAGGTTTAATAGGATTGGTGCTGAGGGGATGAGCAATCATTCCCTAGAAGGCACTTCAATGACATTCAATGCTGATGATTTCAAAGAATACGATAGTGTGATTAAGCGAGTTTTTTCAAAAACATTCAATGCGGGGTTTAAGATGTTATGAGATATAACGAAAGAGTGGAGATTATCGCTAAGCAACAAGAAGAGTACAATCCAGAGATTGGCGAATATACTTCTAATGAAGAAGAAAAAACTGTCGTTCCAGTTCATGTAATGGACCTTGGAATTGATAAGCAAGTTGCAGTTTTTGGAGAGTATAAACGAGGTTCAAAAGTGGTTTATTTCCAAAATGCACCTAAAATCTCATTCACTTATCTAAACTATAGAAATGACCGCTATAAATGCAGAGCAGATAAACAGTCTGGAAGAGTATTCTATTTAGAAAAGGATAATTCTATTGGCTGATGTACGTTTTGAACTAAAAGGCCTTGAGAAACTTCAAGCTAAACTTCAAAGAGTGGCTAAGATGGAAGAAGTGGAGCACATCGTTGAGAAACACGGCGAAGCAATGCAGAAAAAAGCAGTTAACAACGCTTCCAGATTTAGAGGTCACTATGAAGGTAGAGGTAAAAATAGGAGATTTGTCAGACCGACAGGAGCGACTAAACGTTCTATCTCTGTTAACAGTGGCAAGATAGATAGGTTTAAATATAGAGTAGCACCAGGCACTGATTATGCTGCTTACGTTGAATTAGGAACTCGCAAAATGAGCGCACAACCGTTTATTAAACCAGCTTTTGACGACCAGAAAAAACTCTTTAAAAATGATTTGGAAAGGTTGGTTAAATGAAATCAAGAGAGCAAGCAGTTTTTGACAGCGTATTTAAACGTTGTCAGTTACTAGGGTATAAAACGTATGACTATAAACCGGACGACAATGCGCCTTATCCGTTCGTTGAGTTAGAAGATACTACTTCTATATTAGTACCGAACAAAACGGATGTTAAAGGCACGGTCGAGATGGTCTTATCAGTATGGAGTACCCGTAAGAAACGAAAACAAGTATCGGATATGTGTTCGAGTATCCTAGCGGAATCGATGAAGATTGTTGAGGCGGACGGCTATTATTTAGCTTTAAATATCTCACAATCTACAATATCGATTTTCGATGACAACACGGCAATCGAACCACTGAAACGTGGTCGTGTTCGTTTAGTATTTACAATTTTATAAAAGAAAGAGGTTAAAATATGCCAATTGCAAAAAAAGGGATTGATAGTATCCTATTATTTCGCTTGTTAAGTGACGCAAGCAAAGCAGACGGTGCTAAATTAGCATTCCAAACTGAACACTCAACAGAAAAGAGCCGTGATACAAACTCGGTTAAAACAAAAGACGGTGTTCTTCAATCAGTAGGTGGGATTGAGGTTTCAATTACCGCAACTACAATCATGGCAGAGGATGATGAGCTTGTTGCTAAATTAGAAACTGCTATGGATAAAGGCGAACTTGTAGAAGTTTGGGAGATTGAGAAAAACGCTAAAAAACAAGGTAACAAATTCGAGGCTGTTTACTATCAAGGTTATTTGACATCGTTCAAGAAAACTAAAAACGCTGAGGATTTAATCGAATTAGAACTTGAATTCGCGGTAAATGGAACTGGGGTTAAAGGTTATGCAACTCTTAACACTAGCCAAGCAGAAGTGGTTCAATATGAATTCGCTGACACTACGAAAGGGACTGCCAGCCCAGCTAGTCCTGTAGCTGGAGCACCTGGAATCGGTGGTTAGAAATTAAGAGAGGTTAACGCCTCTCTTTTTTATTGTATTTTTTAAAATAAAGGAGAAAAATAACATGCAATTAAAAATCAATGATAAAACTTACAACATTAAATTCGGAGTGAAATTCGTTCGTGCGCTTGATAAAGCTTATCCAATCGAACAACAAGGATTGAAATTTGGAATGGCGTTATCTGCTAAGATTCCAGAATTATACGCTAAGAACATCGCATCATTAGCGGATATTATCTATTACGGAACGGTTACGGAAAGTCCTCGTCCTTCATTGTCTGATGTTGAAACATACGTTGAAGAGTGCGAAGATTTAGAAAAATTATTCGATGAAGTAATTCAAGAATTAGGAGAGTCAAACGCAGGAAAGTCTTTGATGTCGGAGATGGAACAAGAACTCAAGAAGAAATAATTGAAAAATCATCTCTAGAAACGTTTGAGGAAATCATTATTAATTGTGTCCGATTTTTAAACATTACAGACATGAACGAGATTGGTCGTATGACAATGTACGAGTATGACTTGTTGATGACTGGAGTGCTGTTAAGAAAGCAAGATGAAGATGAACTCTTACATCGTTCCGCCTGGTTAACTAGACAGGTAGAAGCTACTAAGTCGGACGGAAAAACTCCTTTATACAAGAAATACAGTGATTTTTACAAGAAAAAAGATACTAAGCAAAAGTATCAACTCTCAGACGAAGAGAAACAACTCTTACTGAGAGCAAACACGTAATGAAAGGAGGCATATAATGGCAGAGACTTATTCAGTCGAGGCGGTGCTTACCGCTGTAGATAAAGGGATGAGTTCTACTTTGAACGGGTTACAGAAAGCAATCAACGGGCTTCAAAAATCATCATCTACATTCGATAACATTTCAAATAAGAGTAGTTCGATGTTTAAATCGATGCTTGGTGCTGAACTTGTTGGTTCAGCAATTAAATCCGCTTTTGGAAGTATCAAAAGTACAATGGGCGAGATGGTCGGAGAGTTGAATAGCTCAAAAAAGGCGTGGGATACGTTTGATGGAAACTTGAGTAAGCTAGGTTGGGGAAAAGACCAAATCAATCAAGCTAAAGAGGCTATGCAAGATTACGCTACTAAAACTATTTACTCAGCCTCAGACATGGCTAGTACATTCTCTCAAATGGCGGCGATTGGTCGAAACGATAGTAATGAACTAGTAAAAGCAATGGGTGGTTTAGCAGCATCGTCTGAAAATCCTAAACAAGCGATGAAATCCCTATCTCAACAAATGGTGCAAGCTCTAGCTAAGCCAAAGTTAACATGGCAAGATTTTAAAATCATGATGGAACAAGCTCCAGCAGGTATGAGCGAAGTTGCTAAACAAATGGGATTGTCGCTTAACGAATTGATTACCAAAATTCAAGCAGGCGAAGTTAAAACAGATGATTTTGCCGAAGCGTTTAAACGCGCTGGGGCATCCATGCAAGATATGGCTACTCAATACAAGACGATTGACCAGGCTATGGATGGATTGAAAGAATCACTTTCAAATAAACTAAAGCCAGCTTTTGATACGCTGTCTAAAGCAGGTATCAAGGCTTTAGAAGCGATTATGAATCAGATTGATAAGGTTGATTTCAATAAACTAGCAACAAATCTAGAAGGCTTTTTAAGCAAGATAGACTTTGAAGCGGTTATCGGAAAAATAACATCATTCGTGGGTTCGGCTACTGCTAAAATTAAGGAATTTTGGCAAGGATTCTCAAATACAAGCGCAATCTCTGACTTCAAGAACGCATTGAGCGAAGTTTGGGAGGCTGTCAAGAAAGTATTTTCATCACTTTCTGGTGGCGATACGGCTTCTTTTGGTGAAAAAATTGGTAAAGGATTGTCAGTAGCTTCCGAAGCGATAAAAGCTTTTGCTAAAGTGGTGCAAAGCCTAAGCCCTGAACAAATTCAAGCAATCGCCAAAGCTTTTATTGGGTTTAAGGTTGCTCAACGGGCAATAAAACCAGTGGTGAGTGCATTAACTGTACTAAGCAAGGTAGTAGGTGGGACTAAGGCTGTTTTCGGTGGATTGCAAAGCGCCGTAAAAGTAGGAAGAGCTTTAAGTGGTATTGCTAAAGGTTCTCAAGCCGCTAGTTCAGCCTTAACTTTCATGGCTGGAAGTTCAAAACTTGCTAAAGGCGCAATGGTCGGATTGAATATCTTTAGTAAAGTAGGAGGATGGATTGGTTCGGTAGTTAGTGCAATCGTTGCTTTCCTCGGCCCAGTCGGTTTAGTGATTGCCGCAATCGTGGCAATTGGTGTGGCGTTCGTTATTCTTTGGAACAAATGTGAAGGTTTCAGAAACTTCTTCAAAGGTTTATGGGATGGCATTGTCAACATCGCTTCAAAAGCTTGGGAAGGTATCAAAAATGCTTGGAACGGAATGGTAGAATGGTTCTCTAACTTATGGAACGGTGTTAAAGAAACGGCTTCAAATGTTTGGAATGGTTTCCTAGATACAGCTAAACCTGTAATAGAGGCTATTAAAAACGCATGGAATAGCATTACAGAGTTCTTTTCCGGACTTTGGAACGGAATTACAGAGTTCGCTTCGAATGTTTGGAACAGCTTTGTAGAAGGCGCAAAACCAATTGTGGAAGCATTGATGAACGTATGGAACGCTTTGGCAGAGTTCTTCTCAACACTTTGGGACGGAATCGTTTCAGTAGCTAAAACGGTTTGGGATGGAATTGTCGAAGTAGTAAAAACGGTTGTTGAAGTGATTAAAGGCGTATGGAACGGCATTACAGAGTTCTTCACTAATCTTTGGAACGGTATTGTAGAGGTTTCTACAAATGTATGGAATGGCTTTGTTGAGTTTATGACACCTATCGTTGAAACACTCAAAGGTCTGTGGAACGGATTCGTAGAATTCATGACTGGTATCTGGGACGGTATCGTGTCGGTCGCTACAACTGCTTGGAATACACTTACATCTATCGTCGAAGCGGTTTGGACTGCTATTCAAACATATATCTCAACAGCTATTCAAAACATTCAAACTGTTATCACAACAGGTATGCAAGTTGTCCAAGGAGTATGGAATGCTGTTTGGACGATATTTACTACAATCGTTCAAACTGTATGGACTGTTATTTCAACGGTTATTTCAACCGTCTTGAATGTAATCGCAGGTATTATCAAAGCGGTTACGGCTGTTATTAAAGGCGATTGGAGCGGTGCTTGGGAGGCAATTAAAGGTATAGCGGAGACTGTTTGGAATGGTATTAAAACAATTATCTCAACAGTAATCGAAGCGATTAGTAAAATCATTAGTACAGTTTTAGAAACGATTAAAAATACCGTATCAACAATTTGGGAAGGTATTAAGAGCATTTTCGAAACAACAATAAATGCAATTAAAGAAACTGTAATAAATGTTGGTAATGCGTTGAAAGACGGTTTCTTGGGCGCATTAGATTTACTTAAAAGCGGAGTTTCTAGTGTAATTGACGCAGTTACAGGATTCTTTGGTAAATTATGGGACATCGACTTATTTGGAGCAGGTAAAGCCATTATTGATGGGTTCCTTGGTGGTTTGAAAGCGGCATTCGATGGTGTTAAGAACTTTATCGGAGGTGTAGCTAACTGGATTGCACAACATAAAGGTCCTATCTCTTACGACCGTAGATTACTTATCCCTGCAGGGCAGGCTATCATGGGCGGTTTCAATACTGCTTTAATGGGTGGTTTTGAAGTTGTCAAAGGTAATGTATCTGGAATGGCGGACGGTATTCGTTCAATGTTCGATGACGCAGGTTCTAGGGTTTCAGCTATGTCAAATGCTTTACAAGGCGATTTCTCTAATAATGTATCAGGTACATTGTCAGCAACTTATGAAGTTAACCAAACAAAAGAGCCTGCTGTTATTAACCTTGCACTAGGCTCAAATGATTTTAGAGCCTTTGTTTCAGATATTTCAAACATTCAAAGTAAAGAAGAAAGGATAAGATTGAAGGCTTCAAGCCTTTAATGGTGACTTAAATGTATACTTTTAACGACACGGTAAAAGGCGCACCGACATTTAACTCTGGTTTAGAAGTTCAATTCGGTGGAGTAAGCCTCAATCAAGAAATGAATAACGAGGACGGAACGTTTTTTGTGGCGAATACCACAGGTCGAGACGTCCTCGATTTTCACCATGAAACAGCAAATATCAAAGGTCGAGACGGGCAGTATCTCTATGGTGCGACGTATAAAGAGCGTGAAATTGAGATACAAGTTAGACTAACAGGATTTACTGATTTGGGAATGCGAAAACAGTATGAGCGTTTAAACCGCTTATTGTTTTCACGTAAAGCTAAAAAATTAGAATTTGGTGACGATGGCGAGAGATATTATAAAGCTATCTTTTCAAAGGTTAAGAAACCAGAATTGGAAGATTCAAACGATACTGTTATCAAACTTCATTTTGTTTGCTATGACCCGTTTAAATATACTGAGCCTAAAAGCACAGGAAGTAACAAGGTAACTTATAATGGAGATTTTCCTACTGAGCCTATCTTGTACCTTACAACTAAAGAAAGTTCTGAAATTCGTATTCTACACCTTGAAACACAAAAATATATCAGGTTAAAAGCTACTTACGTTCAAGATTCAAGTCTGGTTATTAATTGTGAAACGAGAGAAATCACGTTAAACGGAAGAAACGAGTTGATGAATTTTGATGTGGTTAACAGTCGCTATTTTAAATTGCAAAAAGGCGTGAATACATTTCAAGTTGAGGGCGCTACATTGAATGACATCCAGTATAAAGAGGTGTTCGCATGATTTATTTATTCAATCAGACAGAGGAACTAATCGATGTAATCGATGAAGCGAGCCTTGCGGATTTTACACACACGATTGAATTGAATCAGTTTGATAGAGCGAGCTTTGAAATCCCAATAGATTACAAGCCTGAAATTATAAAAGAAGCCCAGTTTTTCGGTTTTCAATCCCGAGACGGGGCTTTTTGTTTATTCAGAATTTCGGAAAAATCTTACGACATTGGATTGACTATCCAAGGGATAGATAGAGCAGAAAGTGACTTACATTCATTCATCATCGAGAATAAGCGTCCTAGAGGAACTGCTGAACAAGTATTGAGTGGAATTTTAGAAGGAACAGGCTATCAATTGGGAAATGTAGACGGCTTGACTCGAACAGGGAAATTGAGTTTCTACTATATTTCAGTTCGCCAAGCCCTCGTTAAAATAATTGAATCGTACGCTTGCGAGTTCAAGATTAGATACACCTTTGTTGAAAACAAAATTATCGGTCGTTATATTGACCTCAACCAGCGTTTTGGACATGTTACAGGACATCAATTCGAGTACGGAACTAACATTTTAAATGTTACCTACGAAGAATCGTCTGATGACGTTGTAACAGCCTTGATTGGTCGTGGTAAGGGTGAACAAAGCACGGATGAAAATGGAGAAGCTACAGGCGGTTATGGTCGTAGAATTCAGTTTAAAGATGTTGTTTGGTCTACTGCTAAAGGCGACCCAGTATACAAGCCAGCGGGACAGAATTATGTAACAAATGAAACTGCTAGAAATATCTATGGATTACATCAAGATGGCGTTATTAAGCATCGTTTCGGTGTATATACCAATGAAGATATTGAAGACCCTACTGAGTTGTTAAAAGCTACTTACAAAGAGTTACAACGATTATCTGTTCCAATCGTAACATTTAAGGCTAATCTCCTAGATTTAGCTAATGCGATTGAGCAAGATATTTGGATTGGTGATAGCGTCGGAATCGTAAGAGACCAGATTGGAATTGCTTTTGAAGCTAGAATCCACAAATTAGTCATCGATAAATTAGATAATAACCGTTCAGTTGCTGAACTTGGAGATTATCAAACCTTACAAGCTAAAGACCGTGCAAGCCGTCAACAAGCTATTAGAGAGGCTGTTAGTGGCTTTAGTGAATCACTATTCGAACAATCTATTGCGAATGAGGTCGAAAGACGTAACAAAGAGATTGACGAAAAGGTTCGTATTATACAACTCGAGATTGATAACGTTGTAAAAGAATACAAAAACAAAGCTGAAGATTTCAGCGCTAAAATCCATGAAGAAGTGGAGAAAGAGCGCCCTGAGTTCGTGAAGCGTATCCGTGAAGAGTTGATGAGTGGTGCGGACTCAATCGCTGAAT
>ERZ773214.482-NODE-482-length-25973-cov-14.978432_pt1 | contig 25973 bp, 27 predicted proteins | sample MGYA00511238_ERZ773214 | MGnify/ENA primary metagenome ERZ773214 (study PRJEB29015, sample SAMEA2738157) | human oral metagenome | biome: human oral; feature: human-associated habitat; material: saliva | place: China | collected 2259 ... | reverse complement strand
CGACTCTTTCGATGTCTAGCTTGCTCTGTGTTTCTTCGTGGTTGATGTTTGCTCCAAACTTGTCATTTGCAAGGTCTTCAGCTGTCTTCTTGTCTACCTGCATTTTCTCAGCTGCTTCTGTAAGTGCAGTATCTGATGGATTTGGCAAGTAGCTTCCGAATGCCTTTAGAGTTTCTTTGTTGAAATCATTACAGTTTCCGTAGCAATCCTTGACTGCAGCATTTGGACCTGTGATAGGGCCGTCTATCTTTCCAGCAAAGCCTCCGTTCCAAGACCAGCCTGGTGTTACTGTGCCAGTGCTTACACAATTTTCTAGCTTACCTGATGCTGTTCCAGCAAATCCTCCGATATATTCTGCTTTTGCTCCTTCAACTGGTTTTACATCACCTGTTGAGTAGCTGTTCTTTGCTTCACTGTAAGGACCTGAGCCACCGAGGAAACCACCGACATTAAATGCACCCTTTACGTTTCCTGTTGCTTTTGATCCTCTCACAGAACCATCGTTATATCCTACGAGACCGCCTGTGGTGTTTCCGCCGAGGACATCACCTTTTGATGAAGAATCGATTATCTTACCTTTGTTGTGACCTACAAGGCCTCCTACATGACCTGATGTAGCCTTATCGTTTGCGCCAGTGTCTGCTATGACTTTTACGTCTGCATGTGCGTCAAAAATGGTTGTCGTCGCATAATCGTAGGTGTTAGGGTCAGTCACTTCTTGAGCAGCTCCGACTAGTCCGCCCGCATCAGAAACCTTGATAAATCTCTCGCCTTTTGATTCAACTATACCCGATACCTTGCAGTGAGCTATTAGATTATTCTTTCCAGCGCTTGCATCGACCTGAGCCTCACCAACCAGAACGCCTATGACTGAGCCACCCTTAACATTTGCATTTTCAATGTTTAGATCCTTTACTACAGAGCCTTTGATTGCTCCAAAGAATCCAACTCCTTTTGAATTCTTGTCTTTTTCTATGGTGAGGTTCTTGATGCTATGCTTTTCACCGTAGAACTTACCAGTGAAAGGATGCTCTAGACTTCCGATAGGCTCAAACCTTACGCCCTCTAGGTCTATGTCCTTGTTTAGCTTGTAGTTCTTGCTTAGAAGCTGGTCATCAGTTGTTCCTGAAAGCTTCATAAGGTCTTCCTTAGAGTTTATCTCGACAAACTCTTCTGCTGGATTTTCAATCTCTGTTAGTGGAGGAGCCTTGTAGTGGTTCTGATCGCAGCCGTAGAACCAAAGTATGGTTTCTCCGCCATCAAAGCTTGCTGTGCTTACACCTACTGGCGACTGCACATCGTTTACATTAAACATCCATCCATCAGGCTTTGGAGCCTGAATATCGTCTATGCTTGTTACAAATTCGCCCCAGCTGCTTTCTTCGCTTGTGAAGCTGAACTTATTTTCATCTCTAGCCCTCTTCATTAGATCCAAAACCACACTATCTTCTTTCTCTGGCTGAACCGTGAATTCTTTGAGCTTCTTAAAGGTATTTGTATCCTTGTTATAGTTACAAATTACAAACTTAACCGGGTTCTTAGGTGGAGTTACTGGTGCTGTTTCTGGTGTAGGCACTGCTGCAAGATAAGGCATTCCATTGTTGTGGTTTGCATCCTGAACCCAGATTCCATTTGTTCCACCTGATATTTCGCTAAGGAAGGCAGGTGATACCATTTCAGCTGAAGTTTTTCCGCTTACTCCGCCGTACTCCTGCATCTCTGTAGCTGGCTTTGCTTTTTCGCTGTTAAAGTAGCTGTTGACTATTTCGCCAGGGCTAGCAAAGCTTGAACCTTTCCACCCAGCGACCGCACCACCTGAGCTTGCATTTACATCAGCGCTTACATATACGTTCTTAAGCTGTGATGGGCTTGCTAGTACACCAGCAAAGCCGCCTATCTTTTCATTTGAGTTAGCTTTTACGCTTCCAAGGGCATAGGAGTTTGAGATGTTTCCTTTCTCTGCTTTTCCAACAAAGCCACCAACATTCATTTTTCCAGAAACATTTGCATCGGCAAAGCACTGGTCTATAGTTCCAACTTTACCTGCGTAGCCGTTAAATCCAGCAAAACCGCCTACCTGCATGGATTTTTCGGCATTTACATTAGTATTGATTACAGAACTTTTTGATATGGTACCTGTGTTTTGACCAACAAAACCGCCCGTACCGCTCTGACTTGAGTTAATGTTTGAGTTTACAACTCTACAGTTTTCTATGCTGCCTAGATTTTTGCTAGCGAGTATGCCTGGATATTCAGTGTTTTTAGCACTAACACTTGCGTTTTCAATGGTTAGATTTCTTACGCTCGCATTTGTATCGATATTACTGAATATACCGCCTTCGTTAAGATTAGCATTTCTGATTGTGTGACCGTTTCCATCAAAGTTTCCCTTAAAAAGCGGATTGCTTTCATAGTTTCCACTTCTGCCGATGTTTCTTAGATTGGTATACTTTGATAAATCTAGGTCCTTTGTTAACCTAAAATTCTTGGATAGCTCGGGCTTATATGCTTTGTTAGCACTCATCAAATGCTCGACGAGCTCGTCCTCGCTTGTGATGAGCAAATAGCCGTCGCTATCTACGCCAAGTGTTGTGTCTGCAAATACGTTCTGAGCTGTCATTGGCATGGTAGACACTACCAAGAAAAATGCCAAAATCAGAGCGTAAAGCTTAGATTTAGTCAATAAGGTTTTCATGTTCCCTCCCGTTTTTATCTCTTAAGTAAAAGCAGGAATGGAAAAAGCACACAAAAAATGTGTGCTCCAGAATTACAATATCATATCATCTTTTGAGAAATCCGCTCAAATACAAGATAATTTTTGTGCATGTCTCCCGGCTTACGCATTTACATTTCTCAATCTTCCCAATCTCTCAGTGATATATAGAGAAACTACGCGCTTACGGTGGCGGTACCGCACAGGACTTAAACCTGTTTCCATCTTCGCTTTTAATTAAAAGAACACATATTATTCAGTTAACAATAATGATACTAAAAAATAGGGCAAATGTCAATTATCCAAGCTCTCTTGTAAACCAATTTCATGGGCAGTATTCTTGTATTCACACAACAAAAATCGGCATAATCAAGTGATTATACCGGTATATAAACTAGTATTTTCTTGCCATTGTGAAGCCGCGTCCGTTTACTCCGCTTACATCGACCATGGTCATGAAAGCCTCCTCGTCTATATCGAGGACAGTTGTCCTTACACGGTGTACGCTCTCGTGACTTACAACACAGATAATAACGTCTAGCGGATCGTTGCAGTGACCTGTGATACCATGTGTAAGAGTGGAACCTACGTCTAGGTCGTTCTGGAGAGCTTCGTTAATCTCTTTGTACTTATGGCTTATTATCGTGAACTGAACATTGCTTGAGCCAAAGAGTACGACCTTGTTGAGCGTGATGGTGCATAGCATTGCTACGATAATACCAAATAGCACGTCGTTTGTATTTGCAAAAGGTAGCTGCAGAATCATTATTGTGAAGTCCGCAATGTAGATAAGTGGAGCTACTGGGATTCCGAGCTTACGGTTTAAGATGATTGGAATTACATCGCTTCCGCCCGATGATGCACCTGCGCGGATTATGAGACCTAGTCCAAATCCCATGAGTACGCCACCGATGATGGCTGCAAGCATTGGCTGATCTGTTAACTGCTTAAGAGCATCAAATCTGTTAAACACATTTAGGAACAGTGGAAATAGAACTGAACCTGCAACTATGCTGAGTGCAAAGAGCTTTCCGAGCAAAAGGAAGCCAAGAATCAAAAGCGATATGCTTATGATGGCGACAACTATTGAAACCTCAAATCCAAAGTAGTGCGAGAAAACTCGGCCGATGCCAGTTACGCCTCCTGCGATAAACTTGTGTGGGAGCACGAATGCTGCAAAGCTGAATGCGTCGCAAGCTATTCCCACTAGCACCATGATGATGTTTCCTGTTTTGCTATCTAAAAATTTGTTCATACATTCCCCCTCAAAAATACCGATGCAGCTATGCCACATCGGTATGCTAGGTGTATTATACTACACTTTTTATTTTTGTTAAAGGTGATTTGTAGCCGAGTGAACTATAGAGAAATCTTGCTTGTCCTAGTCCAAATTCCCATCTTCTCAGCTTCCTTGATGAGCTCATCTCTGAACTGAGGGTGAGCGATGTTGATTAGCTTCTCAGCGCGTTCCCATGTGCTCTTTCCCTTGAGGTTTGCAGCACCGTACTCAGTTACGATGTAGTGAGTTGACATTCTAGGAGTTGTTACGATTGAACCTGGTGTTAGACCTGGTTTAATCAGTGTTTCTAGCTCGCCTGACTTTAGCTGTCTTGTTGAAGGTGTGCAGATAAAGCTCTTTCCTCCCCTTGATAGGTAAGCGCCCATAACGAAGTCAAGCTGTCCACCTGTACCGCTGACATGCTGGTAGCCGGCACTTTCTGAGCAAACCTGTCCATAGAGGTCTAGCTGGATACAGCTGTTAACTGAATAGAAATTATCTATACTTCTGATTACATGAATATCGTTAACGTAGTCAACTGGAGCGATATAGCAAAGTGGATTGTTGTTGATAAAGTCATAAAGTTTCTTTGTTCCGCCCGCAAATGCGTAAACCGCCTTCTTGTCGTCAGGACCCTTTCCTGCTGATAGCTTACCAGCATTGAAAAGATCAACATATGAGTCAACGAGCATTTCTGTATGACAACTTATATCCTTAAAATCTGACTCTGCAAGCATGCTTCCGATGCAGCATGGAAGAGCACCGATTCCTAGCTGAAGTGTACAGTGATCAGTCATCAAATTAACTACATGGTGAGCAATCTGAGTTTCAACTTCGTTTGGTGCCTTTGCTGGAATCTCAGCTGGAATTGAGTTTGAACCTTCTACAATGAAGTCAACATCTGCAATATTAAGAATAGCCGTTTCTCCATTTGCAAAAGGCATATTTTCATTAACTTCTACAATAATCTGTTTAGAAGCCTTGATGATTCCTAACATTTCAGCAACCTGAGGTCCGATGTTGAAGTTTCCGTGCTCATCCATTGGTGTAACCTGAAAACATGCCATGTCGAACTGGTTATCGTTCTGATCCCAGTAGCTTGGAAGCTCACGGAATAGCATTGGGATGTACCACTGACGTCCTGTTTTGCTCATTGCTCTATCTGCACCTGTGAAGTGTGAAGAGTGGAATCTTACGTTCTCGTTTGAGCTTGTTGCCTGGTAAGTCTTGAATGCTTCTCTTCTGATAGCTACGTTTGTTATTATTGTAACGCCCTTTAGCTCGTTTGCCCTCTTAGATAGAGCTTCGTCGATATCAACGACTGAGCCAAGTCCGGTACCGAAATGTACTCTAAAATTGTTTTCTATTTTTGCCGCTGCTTGATCGGCAGTGATAAGTTTGTCCTGATATTGCTTACGAACATCGCTTACTGCACTCATAGAAATTACCTCCATAAATAAGTTATGCTGTGTTAATCTTAGCCTAAAATGTAAGAGCTTCAATTAACCGAATAAATTGATTATTATTTAACAATCGTACTAGAATTTTACTATATAATTTGTATACATGCAAGCCTTTTAACAATATATAGTAATGATTTTAATGAAAACATGTCATTATAAATATTTTTAATGATTAGTATAGCTAAGAGGAAAGGTATAGCAAAAGAATCGCCAGGACAAAGGAATATTCGCCTTTTAGCCAATAGAGTTAATTATCACAGAATAATAATACATTTTCTGGCAATATTGACAAGGGAATATGCGTAATGATATATTTGAGAAAAGTTTTCAGTGCTTTAATGTGCGAGAATATTTACCGCATATCTAAAGTTAAAAGGGAATCAGGTGAGAATCCTGAGCGATCCGGTCACTGTAAGCAAGGAGTTCCTTTTCGGGATCCATTGTGCATTAGCATGAGAAGGAGAAGAGGAATGATGATCTGCAAGTCAGGAAACCTGCTGAGAATTTCAATGTAGCTTCTGGGAGAGCGATTCATTGTAGGCAGATTACTTTGTTACATTGTTTTTTCGTACTTTATAAGAAGTTGCATTGATTTATGCAGCTTCTTTTTTGTTGTGTTGGAAAGGATATGGAAATGATAAAGATCAAAGATTTTTGGGAAGGCGAAGCACAGATTTACGATGAGGCTATAAAGGAAGAGCTAAAGGGAAAGTTTGCTCCGCAGTGGAAAAAACTTATTTTAGATAATTCCCCTAAGGCGGATAGACTTAAGGTTTTGGATATTGGAACGGGTCCAGGATTCTTCCCTGTTCTTCTTGCTCAGGAAGGTCACGATGTAACTGGAATTGACGTTACAGAGAATATGATTAAGTGGGCTAAGCATAATGCTGAAAATTGCGGTGTTGAGGCTACACTTTTGACAATGGATACTCACAATCTTGAGTTTGAGGATAATAGCTTTGATGTAATCGTAAATAGAAATGTTACATGGACGCTTGAGAATCCTAAGGATGCTTATAAGGAGTGGATGAGAGTTCTTAAGCCGGGCGGATCTCTTATTATCTTTGATGCTTGCTGGTATCTATGGAACTACGACAAGGATCTAGAGAAAATCTATAGAGAAAATGAAAAGAGGGTTAATGAGAAATACGGCAGAAGGATTCATCAGCATACAAACCCAGATGATGAGAAGAGATTAGGCGAGGAGCTTTTTATGAGTGATAAGAGAAGACCTGGCTGGGATCTAGTAAATTTAATCGACCTAGGTTTCAAGGAAGTTATGGCAGATGTTGATATAACTGAGCTTGTTTGGGATGAGATGAACAAAGAAGTAAATGGCCCAACGCCTCAGTTTATGATAGTCGCTAAGAAGTAATTTAAGAAATAGTTATAGAGAAATTAAGGAAGTATGTGTTGATTAAGTATGTTTGCAAGAGACTAGTTCTTGTGATTCCAGTAATATTGGGGATCACAGTCATCACCTTTGTTTTGACTTCGTTCTCGGCTGGGGATACCGCAAGAATACTAGCAGAAAAAGTATATAATTTCCCGACAATGGAACAAATAGAGGAAATTAGACACGAAGAAGGACTAGACCAACCTCTACACATTCAGTATGGTAGATGGCTCAAAAAGGTCGTAAAAGGGGATTTTGGAAAATCAATAGATACAGGAAGACCAGCAATTGAAGAATTGATGACACATTTTAAACCTACATTAAAGCTTGGATTAATGGGTTTCATACTACTAATTTTGATTTCGGTTCCGCTGGGTGTATTTTCCGTCGTCTATGAGAACCGGCTTATTGATAAAATAGTCAAGCTCTTCTCGTATATAAGCGTATCCATGCCGAACTTTTGGCTAGGATTGTTATGTCTTTATGTCTTTGGAGTAAAGCTTGGAATAATATCGGTAATAGGATCAGATACAGAAGGAGTTACGATAATTGCAGCATTTGTTTTGGATTTTGGATTCTTTGGTGTCTTGATCAGACTTATTAGAGCAAATCTTATTGATGTAATGAATAAGGATTTCATAAGGGCGTGCCGTGCTAAGGGTCTTGGTACTACAAGAATACTATTTGTACATGGTCTAAAGAACGCATTGATTCCGGTCATAACAAGATCGACTTCGATAATCCTGCATTTAGTGACAGGCTCTGCAGTTGTCGAGACAATATTCTCGATAAAGGGAGTTGGATACCTAGCTTTAAATGCTGTATCGCTGAAGGACTTACCTGTAATCCAGTGCTACATAATAGTTGCTTCACTTATAGTTATATTTATAAATCTAGCGATAGATATCTCATATTCAGCTTTGGATAAGAGAATAAAATTGCAGTAGGGGGGCATATGTTTCGTAGAAAAAAGAAAGCTGAAACTCTACTAGAGCAAAATGGAAATCTCTCGCTAAATCGCATTATGCGTCAAAGAAAGACCCAAATAGGGCTGGCTATCGCAATCCTGTTCATTTTAGTTGCTATATTTGCGCCACTGATTGCGCCAAACAATCCGACTCTAGTAGATGTCACAGTAAAATTACAAAATCCTAGCTTTAAATATCCATTTGGAACCGACCAGCTTGGAAGATGTGTGTTTTCGAGGATAGTCTGTGGAAGCAGATATTCTCTGTTTTACAGCTTCACAGTGCTAGTGATAACCTTGATAGTCGGCCTTCCTGTTGGAATGATTGCTGGTTATGTAGGAGGCAAATGGGATACAGTGATAATGCGAGTCATAGATATATTCCTTGCTATGCCTTCTTTTATCATTGTGCTTGCGATTGCGGGAAGTTTTGGAACTAGTGGGAGAAATCTAATTCTTGCTATGTCGATGTCATATTGGGCAAATTACGCAAGAGTTAGCAGGGCATTGACGCTCAAAATAAAAGGAGAAAGTTATTTTCAGGCTCTCAAAGCCGGAGGACTTAGCAATGTAAGAATTATATTCAAGCATGTACTTAGAAATATTATGCCTTCTATCATTGCGCTAGCTACAGTAGAAATCGGAAGTATAATACTGTCGATTGCGGGATACTCGTTTATAGGACTCGGAGTGCAGGCGCCTAATCCAGAATGGGGAATCATGCTGAGCGAGAGCAAGCCGTTCATTCAGACTTTCCCACAGCTGATGATGTATCCAGGTCTAACCATAATGCTCATAGTCTTTGGAGTAAATATGTTAGGGGAAGGAGTTCAAGATGGATTATCAGAAAAATAGCCTTGAGCTCAAAAACCTAAGAATCAGCTTCAGCGACTACACGAAGAGAGAAACTCAAGCCGTTAAGGGACTAAACTTGACCTTGCCAAAAGGCAAAATAGTTGCACTGGTTGGTGAGTCTGGATGCGGAAAGACGGTAACTAGTCTTGCAGTAATGAACCTGCTTAAGGGAAGTGCGAAAATTAGTGGAGAAATATTCTGCAATGGTGAGGCTATACATCAAATGTCTGCAAAGCAGAGGCAGAACTGTAATGGAAGACTCTTTGGAATGATATTCCAGGAGCCAGTAGAAGCCTTAGATCCACTGTTTACAATAGAGACGCAGATGATGGAGGGCTTGAGAAAGCATAGAAAAATCAGCAAGTCGGAAGGTATAGAGATAATTTGTGAAGGGCTTAGAAGCATGAACTTTCAGGCCCCGAAAGAGATATTGAATAAATACCCACATGAACTTAGTGGTGGCATGTGTCAAAGGGTTATGATAGCTAGTGTGCTGATTCAGAATGTCGAATACCTAATAGCAGACGAGCCGACAACAGCGCTTGATGTAACCATACAAAAGCAGATTTTGATACAGCTACATAGGCTGAGCAGAGAGAAAAACATAGGCGTTCTCTTTATAACACATGATCTTGCAACGGTAGCGGAAATTGCAGATTACGTCTATGTAATGAAGAATGGAGAACTTGTTGAAGAAGGAGATGTATTTGAGGTCTTTGATAATCCAAAGAATGAATACACAAAACATCTTATAGCAGGAAATATTTAGGTATCAAAAGATGAAACCACTATTGGAAATAAGAAATTTAACAAAGTTTTATAGCAAAAAAGATAAACTTCCAGCAGTTTGTGACATTTCTTTAGAAATAACTAAAAATAACTCATTAGCCCTAATTGGTGAAAGTGGATGTGGAAAAACTACACTGGCAAAGCTAATCATGGGCATAGAGAAGCCAACAAAGGGAGAGATTATCTTTAATGGTAGTAACATAGCAAAGATGAAGGAGAGAGAGCTAAGACCACTGAGAAAAGATGTACAGATGATATTTCAGTACAGCAAGTCGGTTTTTAATCCGAACTATACAATCGGCGATAGCATAAGAGAAGTACTGCTTGCACACGAGAAGCTCAGTCACAAAGAGTGTCAAAAGCGTTTAGATGGGATATTTGAGGTAGTTAAGCTTCCAAATAGCTTCCAGAATAAATATGTATCTCAGCTTTCAGGTGGACAATGTCAGAGAGCAAATATAGCAAGGTCTTTGATACTAAAGCCAAAGCTTTTGATATGCGATGAGCCTGTTGCAAGCCTAGACTATGCTATTCGTCACCAGATTCTCGAATTGCTACAGGAGATAAGGAAGACAACGGATATAACCTATCTTTTGATTACTCACGACCTGTCGAATGTGAAGGACCTATGTCAAAAGGTTGCAATCATGTATAGGGGCAATATAGTTGAGCTTGATTTCGTCAAAACAGATCTAGAGAAAATCGTTAAGCACCCATATTCTATTGATTTGTTTAAATCAATCCCTTGTGCAGATCCTAGAAAGAGAAGTTTTATCAATGAGTCTGCGAAGGAATATGATTACGTTGAAGAGGTTTTTGAAGGGTGCGTATACAGAAATCGCTGCACCCAGCGTGAGGCGATTTGTGACTGTAATAGACCTATTCTAAGGGAATTTGAAGATAACAATTTTATCGCTTGTAATAAGTTTAATCGTTGAAAGGAGACAAAGAGAAAATGAGAAAGAAAAGACTTTTAAAAGTTACTACAGTGATGGCGATTATTTGCGCAATGGCATTTGGTTTGATGGGTTGTAAGGACAACAAGGAGACAAAGAAAACAAGTGCAGACAGTAAGACTGTTACAGCTATGATGTCTGGTGATATAAAGCCAGAAGCAGCAGATACTGTTGATACTAGTGCAACAGTAATTAAGTTCTACGAGCTTGTCTATGATCCACTAGTAAGATATGGTAAGGATGGAAAAATTGAACCAGCCCTAGCTGAATCATATGAGATTAGCGATGATGGTACAGTTTACACATTCCATCTTAGAAAGGGCGTTAAGTTCAGCAATGGGGAAGATTTCAACGCTGATAGCGTTCTATTCAATACAGACCGCTGGGATGATAAGATACGCTCAAATTTCTCGGCAAAGCTTCTAGATGTAAAGAAACTTGACGATTATACAGTTCAGTTTACTTTTGAGAAGGCAGCATATCCAATCCTTATAGAGTTCACATATCCAAGACCATTTAGAATGCTAGCTAAGGCAAGCATAGACTCTGATGGAAAGTTTAAGGAGCCGATAGGAACCGGACAATGGATGGTCAAAGACTATAAGTCGGGTTCAGAAGTAACGCTAGTTCCAAATCCTAACTACTGGGGAGAAAAGCCATCTTTTGAAAAGCTAGTCATCAAGGAAGTAAAGGACGGACAGGCAAGAACAATGGCGCTTCAGAGCAGAGAGGCTGATTTGAGCCTTGCTGACATTCCTTCAGAGGATATGAAGAAAATTGAAGAGGATAAGGAGTTAGCAACCCTTAAGGAGGAGTCAACACAGTCATTCTTCCTAGCAATCAACTATGATAACCCTGCTCTTCAGGATGTCAAAGTTAGACAGGCTCTAAACTATGCTACAAACAAAGATTCAATGGTTAAAGAGCTTATAAATAACGATGGAGTTCCAGCAAAGGGCGTTTTCTCAAACAAGGTTCCTTATGTAAGCGAGGAGAACAGCCCTGGATATGCTTATGATATCAAAAAGGCAAAGGAACTTCTAAAGGAAGCAGGATATAAGGAAAACAAGGATGGAATACTAGAAAAGGACGGCAAGGCTTTGTCATTTAAGCTAGTTTTCCAAACAGGAGAGTATGCAAACTGGAAGACAATTTGCCAGTACCTAAAGTCAGAGTACAAGAAGATAGGCATTGATATTCAGCTTGAGGAGAAGGAAGTCAGCGCATATTACGATGTAATTTGGAAGAATAGAAACTACGACCTAATCATCTACCGTTCTTACGAGGATTCATGGAACCCACACGGCTTCCTAAAGAGCGTATTCCGCAATAGTGACCAGTCAAAGGGTATTTTCTGGAGCGACGATAAGCTAACAGAGATGATTAACGATGTGCTTGCTACATACAAGGAAGATGAGAGACCAGCAAAGTATGACGCTATCTTCAAGTATATGAACGATGAAGCGATTACAATTCCTCTATACTATCCAAACAGATCGACAACATACAATACAAGACTAGGAGAGCTAAAGCTAGCTCCAACAACGTATCAGGATGTAATTTGGAACACAATCAAAATCAAGTAGTTTTAAACAATGGAGAAAATCTCCAAACAAGGGGTAAGACAAGATAATATAAATACATAAGGTGCTTGTATAATTCACTGTAGCTATTGGAAATCAATGGCTACAGTGAATTTGTGCTTTATAATCCGACGTGCTTTGTAGGCCTTTTAACAGCAATATTAGAGTTGAAAGAAGCCTTCTATCGTGGTATTATATGTAAGCAATATGTCTCAGTAGCTCAGTGGATAGAGCGTCGGTTTCCTAAACCGTGCGTCGGGTGTTCGAATCGCCTCTGGGACACCAAATCACAAAAGCCTTGATTTAGCTCATTTTTAAAGCATTTCAAGGCTTTTTTATTTGCTTTTTTTAGCTATTTTCGTACAGTATTATTGACTTATATTGACTTATATTGACCTATTCGTGGCAACACCCTAAGCCACACCCTAGTAAAAAGCTACCATAAAATTATGGTAGCATAGAATCGTTATTTGACGATGTGTTAGGATGTAGAATCTTTGCTACATCAAGCACATCATTATCATCAAGATTGGTGTATATATTTGCTGTTAGAGTGATGTCAGAATGACCCATTAACTTTTGAGCCATACGAATGTCAATTCCTTTTCGTGCTAAGTTTGTGCAGTAGGTGTGTCTAAGGCAATAAGGCACGAGATCGGGAGCGACTGGATAAGGAGGTAACAGCTCATTGCGATACATCTTGCATCCCATCGCAATATTTAACTGTCTTTTGAATGATTTCCATAGTCTATTCCTATTATCTAGTGTGATTTTACCTTTAGAACCATAGCAAGCTACATACTCAAAGGGTGGTGTATCTTTGATTAGATCGTACAGGCTCGGAGGAATTGGGACAACCCTATCGGCATTAACTGTTTTAGTACCACGGATATGTAATATTGGAATACCGTCTTTAAGCATGATATCCATACCCTTTACCTCTGCAGATTCCGACGGACGACACCCACAATCTAGCATTAGAAGGAATAAATAGAATCGCCTATCGGTTTTCGCTACTTCTCTGATGTATCTATCCTCTTTTTCTGTAATCGCTCTACGATGCAATTTTGTGCCTTGTGGCTTAACTATATACTTTGCTGGATTGTCGACAATCAGATGATTTTCTACAGCCTTTGAAAAGATAAAATTTAAGGCCTGGTATACCTCATCTATTTGTCTCTTCGATTTTCCCATCTGCATATTGAGGACGTTTTGACAATGAAGAGGCTTGACTGATTTTAACTGCATACTTCCTATATGATCTAGCACACACGACTTGACTCTAGACATATACTTCTGACGAGTCAAATCGCTCTGTCTTGTCTTATAAGTCTCGATTGCTTGCATTGTCCATGCACTAACTAAAGTCGTGCCAGCGAGGGTAATTTTACCCTCCTCGATGTCACGAACCTTGTTGGCGTACTTTTGTATCAGCTGAAACTCCGTGTCGGCTCTTACGACATACCGAACTCCATCTATTCTGAAATACTTTTCATATTTATATTTCTTCGGCATACGCACCTCCTTGATTTTGGGTACAAAAATACCCCTCTATTTGACATTAAGGGGCTGCAATGGTACAATTTCGTTGTTCAGACAGGTTGTACAATGCAGCCTTATGCATTGCCCTCGGTTTCGGTCGGGGGCTTTGTTATTTGTTTTGAGCAAAATCTTAATTATAGTTTTTCATAATTAACACTTTGAGTGAAAACTTAATTATGCGTTCGGTTCTTGTATCCATATAGACACCTAAAACATTGAAATTGTTGAGTGGAATACACCAACACACTCGCCTATTACAGTCATCCCCTCGGCATCGGTTACAATCGGCTCATAGTCTGCGTTGCATGGGTTGAGTATGATTGTATCCTCTTGCCAAAATACCTTTTTGAGCACTGCCTCGCAATCAGAGTTTATTCTTACTGCATAGATTTTGCCATTCGTGTAGTCATAAGTCTTTTTGATAAAAGCTAGATCACCGTTAAATATTCCAGCATCAATCATACTATCACCACGGACACGCACGCAAAAATCTGCTTTTACTGAGCTGTCAATAAAGAAATGTCCTTCGAAGTTTTCTTCACACCAGGTTCCTTCTCCGGCACAAATATCGCCTAGAATTGGTACAGGCTTTGACGCTGGAAATGAAATGTTTGTTATGCCTGCAAGGTCGGGCTCCGATGAGAGGTCTTCTAATCCTAATAATTTAGATGCTGTCAACTTGGCTTTCAATATTCTTACATGCTCATATTTATGTATCAATTCTCCTTCGGAAATTTTTGTCACTATTTGTTCATTTTTGTCAAGTATAATATAATCTCCAGTATTTGTTTCTATTGGAGTATATCCATTCTCCTTAAGAAAATTTAACAGAAACTCGATAGTATCATAATAATAATCTATAATTGAATCCCCATCGTTGTTTATCCATCCCATTAAATATGCAGGACTTATTGCAAGAGCCTTTGCAATTAATTCAATTTTATCAGAAGGGATATTGGTTATTATATCATTTTCATACTTATAAATAGTTTGTTTGGTTGTTCCAATCTTATTAGCCAATGATTCTTGAGTCATTTTTAATAACTCTCGACATTCTTTTATTCGTTGACCAATACTCATCATTACACACCTCCTTGTTTGTAACCTTATAATATCACAAAAATGTTTTTAGTCAATAAAAAAATGACTTGACAAGTTACAAAATAGGGTATATATTCTAAGTAACTTGTAAAGTTACGGAAAGGAGGGCTCGAATTGATTAATGTAAATGCATTGAAAGGAAAAATTGCAGAGAGGGGCAAAACTCAAACTGATGTTGCAAAAGCAATAGGTATAGCGCCTAAAACCTTTTATGACAAAATGAGTAAAGGTGTTTTCGGTAGCGATGAAATCGAAATAATGATTGAATATTTGAGTATTGAAGACCCAATGAAAATTTTTTTTGGGAAATAAGTAACTTGTGAAGTTACCACACCAGCCGGAAAGGAGAAACATGAAACCCATTAAGAAGACTGTAACAGCAAAGATGGACACAAGCGAACACAAGGAGCTTGTCGAAGAAATCAGAGAAACGCTAGAAGAGGCTAGCGCATTGCTGGATGAACTAGCCTCTAAGTCACTAGAATTCAAAATCGAAATCAATTGATACGAAAGGAGTCGCTTATGACTAAAACGCAAATCAAACGAGATCTACTACAAGGCAATGAGGGAGCAATCCTAATCAGTATCAGCAAAGTAGCAGAGCTCACAACGATGGGTCGTGATAGAGCAAGAGAAATGCTTAAGGACTTGCAATATGATTCACGAGGCAACGCAAAGATGTACTACGTCGATGATGTTGCCGAAGTACTGGCAGAAAGGAGGACACTATGAAGATTAAATCAATCATACCACCGACGCTATTTATATCGGCAGTTCTTGCGCTGAACGGCATAGCAACGGCAATAGATACACCTCAAGTATATCAGCAGACGGAATACAAAGTCGTCAGCAATATGCAGATTGATGTAAAAGGAATCTCAAACGAAATGATTGACGATATAGCCGTTAGAAGTGGTGTGGACCCTAACATCGTCAAGGCAATCATCAAAGAGGAATCAGGGGGAAACCCTAACGCAGTAGGTGATGGTGGAGAATCAATAGGCTTAATGCAGATACAACCGAAGCACCACAAGAAAAGGATGGAAGAACTAGGAATCGTGAGTCTATTCGACCCACAAGAGAACGTCATTTTGGGATGTGCTATCTTGTCAGACCTATATGACAAATACGGAAACTACGAAGACGCACTATCAGTCTACAACAGTGGCAACACCGAAGACGGCAAAGCATATGCAGAAAGGATATTGAGCAAATAATGGACAAGAGCGCTTTGGACTGTATCGCAAAAAATATGAAAGACGCTCCGGGGAGCGCCAATCAAAATCAACAATTTAATTATATCAAAAGGAGAAGAAAATGACAATCAAAATCAACAAGCTAGAAATTGAGAACGTAAAGCGAGTAAAGGCAGTAAAGATGGAGCCGACGGCAAACGGTCTCACAATCATTGGCGGAAACAACGGACAGGGCAAGACCAGTGTGCTTGATAGTATCGCATGGGCTCTTGGAGGCAACAAGTTTAAGCCTAGCCAGGCACAGCGCGAAGGCTCAGCGATTCCACCTAATCTGCACATAGTAATGAGTAATGGCCTTATTGTCGAACGTAAGGGCAAGAACTCAGATCTAAAGGTTATTGATCCGGATGGAAACAAAGCAGGTCAGAATCTACTAGACAGCTTTATAGATGAGCTTGCACTCAACTTGCCAAAGTTTATGCAGCAATCAAGCAGAGAAAAGGCAAGCACATTGCTACAGATCATCGGAGTAGGAGAGCAGCTCGTGCTCCTAGAAAAGGAAGAGCAAGACACTTATAACCGCAGACATGCAATCGGTCAGATTGCAGACCAAAAAGAGAAGTTCGCAAAAGAGCAGGAATATTATCCAGACGCGCCAAAGGATTTAGTCTCTGCATCAGATCTAATCAAAGAGCAGCAGGAGATTCTTGCAAGAAATGGCGAGAACCAACGAAAACGCGAAAATCTCGCAAGCATACAGCGACTACACGAAGATGCTACCAAGAATGTTGAAAGGCTGAAGCTTGAGCTATCCGAAGCCGAGACTAAACTTGCTAACGCAATACAGGATTTAGTTACAGCAAATAAGTCCGTTGAAAACCTTGTAGACGAATCAACGGCAGAGCTTGAAAAGAGCATAACAGAGATTGATGAAATCAATCGAAAGGTTAGAGCTAACCTTGACAAAGATAAGGCCGAGGAAGACGCAAGAGGTTACAGAGCCGAGTACGAGGAGCTCACAGAAGCGCTCACAGACGTTAGGAAACGCAAGGCAGCACTGCTAGACAACGCAGACCTACCACTAAAGGGGTTATCTGTTGAAGATGGCGAACTCATATATAACGGATTTAAATGGGACAACATGAGTGGGTCTGACCAGCTCAAAGTCGCTACTGCAATAGTGCGTAAGCTGAACTCTAATTGTGGATTTGTGCTACTTGACAAGCTAGAACAGATGGACCAGGAGTCACTAAAAGAGTTTGGAGACTGGCTCGAAGCAGAAGGCTTGCAGGCAATCGCAACAAGAGTAAGCACTGGTGAAGAATGCAGCATCATCATCGAAGATGGATATGTAAAGGGCGCTGAAGCAGAGGAAATAAACACACCGGCAATCGAGGAACCATCGAAAGCTGAATGGAAATTTTAGGAGGCTATATGAATATCACTAAAGGAAAAATCGCAAAGGCTCAAAAGGTCGTCATATACGGAGTTGAGGGAATAGGCAAGTCCACTCTTGCCTCACGATTCCCTGACCCGGTATTTATCGACATAGAGGGCTCGACAAGCAACATGGACGTTGCAAGGCTGGATAAGCCAACAAGCTACACAATGCTAAAGAATCAGCTATCATTCATCGCAGCCAATCCTACAACGTGCAAGACGCTAGTGATTGATACAGTGGACTGGGTTGAAAAGATGGTAATCGAAGACATCTGTATGGCACACGACAAGAAGGACATCACTGGATTTGGCTACGGTGAGGGATTTATAAAGCTAGAGCAAGAAATAGGCAGGTTCTTAAACAAGCTATCAGACATCGTCGAAAAGGGTGTGAATGTGATCCTTACGGCACACGCAATCATAAGAAAGTTCGAACAGCCTGATGAAATGGGAGCGTATGACAGATATGAGCTTAAGCTTGGCAATAAGACCACAGGAAAGACTGCTGCACTTGTAAAAGAGTGGGCCGACATAGTGCTTTTCTGCAACTACAAAACACAAGTATTTGCTGTAGATGACAAGGGAACAAAGCACAAAGCTCAGGGGGGTGAACGCGTAATGTATACGGCACATCACCCAGCATGGGACGCAAAGAATAGGCACGGATTACCGTTTGAATTGCCTATGAAATACGAGAGCATTGCTCATATCTTTGATGTTAAAGCAGAGCCTGTCAAAGCTGAGCAGAAGACCGAAGCACCTAAGCAAGAACTGCGTCTGGAGGATCCTATCTATGCTAAGAAGTATGATGACGCGATACCTATCTCTGTGCAGGACTTAATGTCTATCAGTGAGGTCACAGAAGACGAATTGAGAGGCTTTTGGCAGAAGGTGGGACACTTCCCTAAAGACATGCCTTTTGGCAATGTACCGCAAGATTATTGGAACGTGCTGATAGCAAACTGGAACTCAGCACTTAAAGATATAGTTAATGCAAGAACAAACAAGTAATGAAAGGAATATTAAAAAATGAGCAACATGAATTTTGACAGAGAGTTTGATTGGAATGACGAAATTACCCAGGACAGCGGAGAGTTTTTACTACTACCTGAGGGAGACTACAAGTTTATCGTTGAAAGCTATGAGAGAGGTAGACATCAGCCACAACCTGGCGGAAAGCTTCCAGCATGCAATAAGGCTATCGTTAACATCATTGTAAAGACCGCAGAGGGCGATGTTAAGCTCAAGCACAATCTATTCTTACACAGCTCGACAGAGGGGATGTTATCAGCATTCTTTGGTGCCATCGGCCTAAAAAAGAAAGGTGAACCACTCAAGATGAACTGGAACGAAGTTGCAGGTAAACAAGGCGTTTGCAAGCTTGGACAGCGCGAGTACAACGGTAGCAAGTACAACGAGGTTAAGCGCATGATCTACGCAGAAGATGTTGACCTCACAAAGGTACTAAACAAGGATGTCCCAGGATTTTCACAGACAGGATTTAATGCGGAAGATTTTCCATTCTAAGGAGACAAAATGAAGTTAAGAGATTATCAAGAGGAAGCAAGAACTGCCATAGCAAACGAGTGGGAGAAGGGAGTCAAAAAGACACTCCTGGTACTTCCGACAGGGTGCGGTAAAACGATAGTCTTTTCAAAGGTCGTCGAAGACAGAGTAAAACTTGGGGAGCGTGTGCTAATTTTAGCACACCGCTCCGAGTTACTTGACCAGGCATCAGACAAGCTTGCAAAAGCAACAGGCATTTTTACAGCTACAGAAAAGGCGGAACAAAGCTGCCTAAATAGCTGGTTCAGAGTGGTGGTTGGGTCTGTACAAACTTTACAAAGACCTAAGAGGTTAGCACAGTTTGACAAAGACTACTTTGACACCATCGTGGTGGACGAAGCCCATCACTGCATTTCAGACAGTTATCAAAGAGTGCTAGAACACTTTAGCAATGCAAATGTGTTAGGCGTTACAGCTACTCCGGACAGAGGCGATATGCGAAATCTAGGATCATACTTTGAGAGCCTAGCATATGAGTACACTCTTCCAAAGGCAATCAAAAACGGATACCTAAGCCCAATTAAGGCTTTAACAATTCCGCTTGAGCTAGACTTGAGCGCAGTATCAATGCAGTCAGGAGACTTTAAAGCAAGCGAGGTAGGTACGGCGCTAGATCCTTATCTCGAACAGATTGCAGATGAAATGCTCAAGTATTGCACAGATAAAAAGACGGTAGTGTTCCTGCCACTGGTAAAGACGTCTCAAAAGTTTAGAGACATTCTAAACGAAAAGGGATTTAAGGCAGCGGAAGTCAATGGCGACAGCAAAGACAGAGCAGAGGTCTTAGACGATTTCAGCAAAGGGAAATACAACGTACTTTGCAACTCAATGCTATTGACAGAGGGATGGGATGAGCCCTCTGTTGACTGCATTGTCGTCCTAAGACCAACAAAAGTGAGATCACTTTACTCACAGATGGTAGGTAGGGGAACCAGGTTATATCCAGGAAAAGAAGAACTATTATTACTTGATTTCCTATGGCACACAGAAAGACACGAGCTTTGCCATCCAGCAAGTCTCATTTGTGAAAATGAGGAAGTTGCTAAGAAGATGACCGAAAACATGGAGATTGCTGCAGGTACTGCGATAGATATAGAAGAGGCAGAAGAAAAAGCTGCATCGGATGTAGTGGCGCAAAGAGAAGAGGCTCTTGCTAAGCAGCTAGAGGAAATGAGAAGACGCAAGCGCAAGCTTGTAGATCCGTTACAGTTTGAAATGAGCATACAAGCAGAGGATTTGTCAACATACATCCCTTCGTTTGGCTGGGAAATGGCACCTCCTTCTAATAAGCAGATTAAGGCTCTTGAAAAGTGTGGAATATTCCCTGATTCAATCGACAATGCTGGCAAGGCTTCGATGATTTTAGACAGGCTAAGCAAACGCAGAAACGAAGGACTCACAACGCCTAAGCAGATTAGATTCCTTGAGGGGAAAGGGTTTAAGCATGTAGGTATGTGGCAATTCCAGGAAGCAAAGAATCTAATTGATAGAATCGCTGTAAATGGATGGAGAGTGCCTAAAGGCATTAATCCTGCAGAGTATAAGCCTGAAGTTAAGCCTTACTATGATAAGTATAATACGGCATCAACACACATTGAAAAACACGGAAATCATATAGGAGTATATGATAATTTCGGAAACAATGTAAGCAAAGAAGTAGCTGGTGCTAAAGGGTTGTGGCTTCCTCATTCGGAATAGGAGATAAGAACAATGGAAAGAAATCATCTTGAATTATTACAACATATCAATCCATCGCTCTTGAACTATCAGGAATGGGTTAATGTAGGCATGGCTCTTAAGTATGAAGGCTATACAGCAATGGACTGGGACTCATGGAGCGCTCAGGATAGCAAAAGGTACCATCAAGGGGAATGCTTTAAGAAATGGGATGGATTTGCAGGAAATGGAAATCCTGTGACCGGAGGAACGATATTTCAGCTTGCTATAGAGCAGGGCTGGACTCCTCCGGAGAAAACGTCTCATGAGTTGAACTGGGACGACGAGATAGGAAAAGACTACAAGCTCATCGATGAGGCGTGGCTTGAAAAGAAAGAAGTAAACGAGCCTGATGACTCACAGTGGAATCCTGTTAGAGAGTTGATTACTTATCTAGAAACACTCTTTGAAAGTACTGAAAATGTTGGCTACGTAACAGAGGTTTGGGAGAAAGACGACAAGTGCATGCCAGGCAAAGGCTCATATGACCGAACTGCAGGACAGCTCATCGAGGCATTATCTAAATGCAACGGTGACATAGGCGCTGTAATCGGCGATTACAAGGAGAAAGCTGGAGCATGGATAAGATTTAACCCACTAGATGGCAAAGGCGTTAAAAACGAAAATGTAACAGATTACAGGTACACGCTCGTCGAATCGGACAGCATGGAACTAGAAAAGCAAAATGCAATCATTAGAGAGCTTGAGCTTCCAGTAGCCTGTCTTGTGTACTCTGGAGGGAAATCCATACACGCAATCGTCAAAGTAGACGCTAATAGCTATGAAGAGTATCGCAAAAGAGTAGATTATATTTATTCGATTTGTAAGAAAAATGGACTAGACATAGACGCACAAAATAGAAACCCTTCGAGGCTATCTAGAATGCCTGGAGTAATGCGCAAAGGCCGAAAGCAGTTTCTCATAGATACAAACATCGGAAAAAGTAACTACGAGGATTGGTACAAATACATCGAGGACTTTAACGACGATTTACCTGATCCGGAAGGACTAGAGGGGTGTTGGGATGATATGCCCGAGCTTGCGCCTGAGTTAATTCATGGAGTGTTAAGACAAGGCCACAAAATGCTTATTGCAGGACCATCTAAAGCCGGTAAATCATTTGCACTCATAGAAATGTGTATTGCGATAGCTGAAGGGACTAAATGGCTAAACTGGCAGTGCAGTCAAGGCAGAGTACTTTATGTAAATCTTGAACTAGATCGAGCATCTTGCTTACACCGATTCAAGGACGTTTACAAAGCGGTTGGAATTAAGCCTCAAAACATTAACAACATTGATATTTGGAACTTAAGAGGCAAGACAGTGCCAATGGACAAACTAGCGCCTAAATTGATTCGTAGAGCGCTTAAAAAGAACTATATAGCAGTTATTATTGACCCTATATATAAAGTCCTTACAGGCGACGAAAACAGCGCAGATCAGATGGCTCATTTTACGAACCAATTTGACAAGGTGGCGACGGAACTTGGCTCAAGTGTAATTTACTGCCACCATCACTCAAAAGGCGCCCAGGGCAATAAAAAGAGCCTAGACAGAGCATCAGGCAGCGGAGTATTTGCAAGAGACCCAGACGCACTTATAGACCTTATAGAGCTAGAGTTTACAGAAGATGTATATTCTATGCAGATTAACCAGGCTAAGTGCAAGGTATTTGATGAGGCTATTCGCTCAAATAATCCAGGTTATTATGACGAGCATGTTGGATTAGACGACACCTTGAGTTTACCTCAGATTACAAGCCACGCAAACAGAGCACTAACGCAAAGTGCACTTCTAAAGTGTTCTATAGAATGTAACAAGGCCGAAGACGAAATCCGAACGCTTAGCGCTTGGAGAGTAAGCGGAACCCTCAGAGAATTTGCTAAGTTTAAGCCTGTAAATATGTGGTTCAGATATCCAAAGCATGAGATTGATGAGGTTGGAGTACTTGCTGACATAGAGACAGAATCGGCTCAGCCAATGTGGAAAAAGGCTATAGAGGAGCGCAAGAAAAATGCTAAAGAGTCAAAGGAAGCGCAGCTAAATGAGTTTGAGATAGCTTTTTCGAATCTCGAAATGGATGGCGAGGTGCTCATGTCTGACTTGGCAGACGCCTTAGGTTTATCTTCTCATAGACAAATAGGAGCATGGCTGGGTAACGGAAAAAAGGCTCGTCCTGAGTACAAAAAACGCTATGAAACTTATGGTGAAGTTGGTGGTGAAAGATATATAAGACGCAAAACTGAGGGGTGCGATGAACTGTAAAAAAATAGGTGAGCACCCCCGGGGGTGCTCACCTACGATTTTATAGTCGAGAGCACTGCTCAGAGGGGGGGGTGCGCACCTCTATACTTACGTATAGGTGTTACACACCCACATGCAAGCATGTACACACCCCTATGTGGTGAGGCGCTACGCTTACGCCTCGCCCACACATAGGAGTGGTAATACATGCACCGCGCGAGAGGAGGTAAAATGATTGAATTTTTTATGGCGATGATTCCGCCAACAAAAACACATCAAGAAAAACGAGCGACAATTTGCTCAGATAAAAAAATTAGATTTTACGAAGATGAGGAGCTAAAAGCAGTAAGACAAAAACTAAAAGCTCACCTGGCAAAATTTAGACCCAATCGAAAAGCAATAGGTCCGGTAAGGCTCGTAGTGAAATGGTGTTTCCCAATCAAGGGCAAGCACAAGGACGGTGAGTGGAAAATAACTAAGCCTGATTTAGATAACTCAAACAAGCTTTTACAGGATTGCATGACTGACCTGGGCTTTTGGAAAGATGATGCGCAAATAGCAAGTCTGATATGCGAAAAGTTTTGGGCAGTAATACCAGGCATATGGATCAGAGTAGAGGAGCTGGACAATGATACGAACTAAGAAAAGCAAAAAGCAAAAAAGACCAATCGAGCAGGTCCCTCGTTTTGAAATCATAAAATTGCAAAACTTGCTGCACATATCAATCATGGTGCGAGTGCTATGGACTGTCTACGGATGGAGAGAGAAACGCATTGGATACTCCCTGGAGGCGTACATGAGCTTGCTTGGTGAAGTATGGGACCAGAGGTGCACGGTCAATCAGATGATAGATGGCACTAAAGATATGACTGGTCACGACATAAGGCAGCTAGTAGACGACATGATTAAGTATGGGAGGTAGCAATGAAGTGTGAACTATGTGGAAAGCGAATCAACGAGTATGGCAAGTACAGTGCAGTCATAGCAGGCAAAGAGCATTATCTCTGCGTATGGTGCTACAAGAAAACGCAGAGAAATAACGAGATTTTGAAGAATAAAGAGAGGTAAAACAATGATATTAGCATATGCAATCGTAACAGTATTAACAGTAATCGTCGGAAGTGTTGCAGGATACACATTGGCAAAGTATTTTGAAGTCTTTGAGGAATCGGCAGACGAAATCAAAAAAGAAATATCAGAGGAGCAAAAAGGCAAAGAGATTTCAAAGGAGCAGAAATGAAAAGAAGTGAATTAGAAAACAAATTTAAACCAGGAGAGCTATTTATATATCAAAATGGCGACCGATACGAGATAGGAAAGGTGAAAGGGGTTAAAGACGAAACACACTATTGGTGCTATTACCATGAAGGGAGCACAGCCGCCTCAACACCGGTTGATGTAATGCACAAAATCATGAATGACTACTGCATAAAGAAAACGACTCTTGGAGGAGCGACTGAAGAGGTGGAACGATGAATGATGATAAAACCTATCTGTATGAAAGGCTGATAAAATTGGGGGACTTAATGGGCGATGGGTGTCATTTAGAACCGGATGGGAAATGGATAGAAAATGAATACAGACAAACAATGCGTTTATTGGGAATTAAACCCCTTGTAAAAAAGAAGAGGCAATACGCACCTTCTCAAATAGACAAATTTATGAAAAAACGGTGTATAGATGTTGCTTGTGAATGTGGTGGAGAATTAAGGCAAACACGCAAAGGGGCATTCACTGCAAAATGCACAAATTGCGGAAGAAAATACAAATTAGGTGAAAGGACTCGTTCTTAGAAGTGTTGAGAAGAAAGGATGTAACGATGAGCAATTTTAAAAGCAAATTAGACGACTTATTAGACGAGTTAGAGCGCTGTTGTGCAAGTCAGCACTTTGAAATAGCAGACGATGTTAGAGCCAAGATACATAAGTTGATTGAGGATAAAATCAAGGAGGAACAGTAATGATACCACAAGATAGACTGATAAACTACGCAAGCAATTTCCTTGAGTCGGAAATTGAGAACATCGAGAAATTGCTAAAGGATGAAACAGTTGGTGACGCAAGTAAAGATATATTGAACAAACTTTTGAATGAATACAAGCACGATTTAGAAGTGATTGAAAGGGAGCGTTGGTAATGAAACTAAAAATAGAGTTAAAGCTAGAGGATACAACAGTTTCAGGAAGAGTGCTGGAGCAAGATGAGGAGCTGAGGAGTCAGGGAACCTCTATTCCCTTGATTGTACATGACGCATTCGAGATTGTCTCAGCAGGTTATCCAAGATTAGAGAATTATGCATTATATGTGCGAGGAGCACGCTTGGGCTTTGATAACGAACCTTTTATAAGAACCTTTATCGAGTACGAGAGAGCAGAGGAAATTTATAAAACCATCATAGAACTTGTCAATGAGTTAAATAGTGAATTAGGTGGGGTGGTAGACGAATACAGAGACATCTTATACATCGGTGAGGCTGGAAAGGTTAAAAGAATAAAAGAGATCGACACCGACCAATCAGCAAAGGCTGATAAGGGGAAATTAGAATTATCGCTTGTAAATCCGGAACTTGTCAAGGCTGTAGCTGAGGTTAGGATGTACGGTACAAAGAAGTACGGAGATAGCGAGAACTGGCGAAAGGTAGAGCCTAAAAGGTATGTAGACGCACTGTATCGTCACTTGCTTGCGTACATTGAGGGCAACGAGGTAGACGAGGAGAGTGGGCTATCCCACCTAGCACATATGGCTTGTAATATCAGTTTTTTATTAGACAAGGAATACCTAAAGGAGCATAAGGGTGTATAGCCATGATAGACTACGAACAGATTAAGCAGCTTAAAGCATTGCGCAGGGAAGCAGAGGGATTAAAGTACTCTATCGACCATGCTAAGCCGGAAATAGTCACAGACTACTACAAGGATTACAAGACCGGTCGAGGAATCCCCAAATCGCTCGTAGGAGTCGATTTTGATATAAAGGGTATATCGAGTAGGGAGAGACGGTTAAAACGCAAGCTAGATGAAATTAGCAGGTTAATCGAGGCTATAGAAAAAGACATAGAAGCTATAGGCGACCCAGACATGAGGACAATACTTCGGATGTATTACATAGAGGAACGTTCGCAGGAGGAAGTGGCAGATGTCATGCATTGCGACAGAACTACAGTATCTA
>ERZ773214.480-NODE-480-length-26019-cov-6.760630_pt1 | contig 26019 bp, 26 predicted proteins | sample MGYA00511238_ERZ773214 | MGnify/ENA primary metagenome ERZ773214 (study PRJEB29015, sample SAMEA2738157) | human oral metagenome | biome: human oral; feature: human-associated habitat; material: saliva | place: China | collected 2259 ... | reverse complement strand
ACAAGAGAGTATTGGAAATAATTGATAAAATTAGAGCTGTTATAAATGATGAAAAATATTCACAATTTAATGAAGTACAAGTAAGAGAGTACTTTAAATTTGATAACAGTTTCAATAGATATTTAGATGCTACTCAATTTCAAGATTTTAATATGATTAATTATTTTGGAATACCAACATTTGATTTCATGAGTATAATAAATACTATTATATATAATGATAAAGTAATAAAAATTGATAGTTATGCAGAGTACTTATTATCAGAAGAAGGAGATAAATTAATAGCTTCTCTTAAAGCACAAGAAGAAGCTAAATTAGCTACAAATGTTGTACCTAATAATGTATTCGACAATATGACACAAGAAGAAATAAATAAGTTTATTAATATGATGAATTTGGCTAAAACTGCAGAGCCACATGTTACACCTAATAGATACCAATCAGTAGAAACTGCTGAAGTAGTTGGTCAAAGCTTGGTACCAAACATGGTAAAACCTGTAGGACAATGGAAATAATCACATATAAACTGGGGGAAACCTCAGTTTTTTTATCCATTTTGTTAAAAACAACCCCCTGTTAGAAATTTTAAAAAGGAGGAATTTTTATGTCCAATAATCTTAACATTGATGAAAAAATCAATGAAACTAATGAGAATCTTGAAACTGCGACTGAAGATGTTAATAAAAATGAAGTTGCTATGGAAGACGATACTTATAATACTACTAATGTAGACGGAAACCAAAATAGGTATGATTATTCTACTAGAAATAGCGCAGACACTCATAGTCATGTCCATTATCAAGGTGCTCCAAATGTACGTGATAACGGGGATTTCGTAGGAATGATGCGTGGAGCGGTTGCTACTGGGGTAAGAGATTTAGTAGGATCTGCTTACAGAGTATTTGAACCAGTTGTAACAAATGTTTTATTTACATTCTGGGATATGTTGAATAATCCTAAAGGTGCAATGCCATTAGGATCAAATGTTATTACTTTGATATGTGTAGTATCTGATGATTTACCAATTGATGTAAGAAACATGTATTGTAAATCATTAGAAGTTATCAATGCTATGACAGTTAGAAGTTTAATAATGAGTTCTATAGAAGGAAGACTTACAGCTAATACTCCAAACCTTTATAGAAAGCTTCCATTTATGACTAGCTTCGACTCTGTAGAATTTGATAAAGCTAAGAAAGCTTATAAAACTATAGGTGATAGCGTATTTAGTAGAAAATTCAATGGATCTCAAGTTATAGATAACTTTGCTGAAGCGTTTATTGAAAACTTAGATAAACATTTTAAATTTAAAGTGTCTATGGAAGAAGCTGTTATGAGAGAAAGTGCTACTGGGTCTGTACCTACATATGTAGAAGCAGAAGTTACTATATTACTTGATAATGGTGCTAAAGCTCATACTAAGAAGTATATGATGGGAGTACAAGTTATACCTAAAGTTGTACCAGCTAATGAGATAGCTCAAATGTTTATTAAACAAAATAACAGAATACTTCAAGCTGCTCAAGATGCTAGTAGAAGTTGGTGGGAAAAACTTAAATCTGTATTTACATTTAAATCTAAAGAAGCTATTAAAGCTGCTAGTAGCGAAGGTAATAAAGTTGCGGCTAAAGTTCTTAATGATAATATGAATGCTGTAGCTGCTATTAAGAAACCTTTCGTTAATATATTAATGAGTAATAACGTTGCTGAAATGTTACAAGATGTAAATTTTGATATTACAAGCAGAAGCAATGTTAGTAAGATGTATAATAATTTACCTCTTATGAGTATTGGAGTTTATGATATAAATACAGACACAATAACAGCTAGTATGAATAGAAGTCCTATATTCACTAAGAGAACAGCATCTGAATTTAATAGTGAAGCTTCAAAACTTCAAAAAGATTTAGCAGAATTATTAAGAATTAAGAAACTTTCATAGGAGGTGTACTAATTGAGTAAGAATTATAGAAAATTAATGAAATCTATATTAACTGAGAAATATGGTGTAGAGTGTCATATGACTCACCCTGATTACAAATATAGAATCGGGTTTGAAGATTTAGAAACAGAATTAAATGCAAATGATGAATTACCACCAGAAGAAATGCCTGAAGAACAAGTAGACGCAGATTGGAATGAAGGAATGGATGATATGCCACCAGAAGGTGGAGATGTTCCAGTAGATCCAGAAGCTACATCTGGTGAAGAAATGCCAGAAGATGATATAAGTTCTGATTATTATTCAGCTGATGATGAAGCTGGAGTTGCAGCAGAATTTAGTAATCTAGAAGGTGGTGTAGAAGAATTACCGTGTGAAGCAGACTGTTTAAATATGGTTGAAATTATATCAAACTATGCAAATACATATGTGTCTAATATGGAATTATTCTACAAAACTAATCCAGAATCATTAGATTTAACTGGAGATTTTAGAAAGTCTAAAATGTTTAAATTCGTAGATGATGCTATTGCAACAGTAAATGCTGTATATAAAGAAGATGAAGAATTAATTAAAACAGTTAATGGTTTATTTAATATAGCTAAGGATATTCCTAAAATGAAAACTATATGTGGAAATGAAACTACTCCATTTATATATGAAGGAATCCAAATGTTACTTATAGAATTAAGTAGAACATTACTAGCATTATTACCATTCCATTTAAAAGAAAATAAACCTGTAGATACTTTAATAACAGAAATGGGACTTAAAGTGCCTTCGACTTTAATAGAAATGGCTAATGATTTAATAGAAGTTAGTGGATTATTTGCTACTAGAATATTCTTCGTAGCTCCAGTTGAAAGTGAAATAACTGGTAAGTCTGAAGAAATAGCAGAAACTCCATATGCTAGTCTTAAACAAGAAATATCTAAACCAGATGATAGTATGAGTGCAATGAATTATAGCGGTGAGTCTATAATGAACTTGATACAAATAAAGAATAATAAAGCATTACCAGAATATAGTTTAATATGTAAAGCTTTAGGAGTATTATCTGGAATAATGAGAGACTTGGATTTAGATAAAAGCTGCAAAGATCTTGTAAATGGTATTAAAGAAATACTTGTGCAAGAAGCAGGGGAAGAATCTATAGATAAATACTGTGATGAATTTAGAACTCTTATACTTATGCCTCAAATAGAAGCATATAATTCAGTACAAGTAGCAGAACAAAAGAAATTAAGTGAAAATAATTAAACAAGAATCTTATCATATGAATAATTACATATAATAATGTAGTTTAAAGCATGATATCATTCTTTTTATTTTTGAAATAGGTGATTAGTTGAAATGTACAGAAGTAAAAAGAAGATATATTCGGATGATGTTAACGACAGAGTAATATCATTAGTAGAGTACGCGTATTATAATGATAAAGATGATAAAGAAGACGAAAAAGTCGTCTATTTTAATTATGCACTTAATGTTACAAGTAGAACTAATAACATATATGGTTCTACTAAAGTTCAAAGCGAGAAGATCTTTATGGCAAAGATTAATCCTGTTAAGAAATTTGGTGTTAAGAGAAGATTAGTAAATAACATTAGAAATATCGATTATAATGTACTGACTGATATAAATGTTGATAGCATTATCCAAAAAATAATGTATTAGGAGGAAAATGTATGGGAATGCAACAGCACAGCACGATTCGTTCTTTTAGTGAGGTTCTAGATGATTATAGGCAATTACTAGAAATTAACACTAAACGTTCAAATGCGAACAAGGAAAAAGAAGGTATTAAATTTGCACTAAAAATCACCACTTCAAACTTAAATGAGTTATATAAAGAGGATATTAAGAGTGGTATAGGTTTTGATATTGATACATCTGTATCATATAATATTAAAACATTGGTTGATATTGATAGTATGGTTGATAGTACTGGTATCTATAGTTATTTATTCGGGCCTAGAGATGATGACCCTAAATCTGTAGAGCAGAAGAGATTTGCTTGTGGATGTGGGAAGACAGTTGGTTCTAGAAGCGGGATTATATGTCCACATTGTAAAGGTGAAACTACTCTAGTAGAGAAGATTCGTGGATGGATTAGACTTAAATATAGAATATTTAATCCTTATTGGTTTGATGTATTTCTTAAACATTTACGTAAACTAGATATTAAAGATAAGGATAAACAAAAAGCATCTATATTTAAAACTAAAAAAGATAGTAAATCATTAAAGCAAATTATTATGAATAATCTTATTAATTTTAGAATTAAAAAAGATGAAGAAAATAGATGGACTTTATTAGATTTACAAGATGATAAGTCATTAGAAGCATTTATTAGATATTATGTGCAAGAAGATTATGTAGAGAAATTCTTAAAACATATTGGAAATGCAATGACATATTACATACCAGTACTTAGTAAAAACTTTAGACACTTTAGTCTAAATAATAAATTGGATGGAAGTCAAAATATGCAAACACATCCAATTAATAAATGTTATATAGAAATATCTAGTTTAGCAGATCAAATAAATGCTACTAGTATAGAATATAGCAGTAGTAAGGATATCTTAAAGAAGCTTTCTACTATTAGTGAGAATTTTAACGATATTAAAGAGAAGATATACGTTGAACTTCTTGATGATAAAGAAAGTCTTATAAGATCTGTTCTTTTTGGTGGACGTATGCCAAATAGTGGCCGTTTTATAGTTAGCGGACTTACAGATAATCCTAGATTAGATGTATTTACTATGGGTTATAAATCATTTGGAGAAATAACTCAAAATGATTATATGGATTTATATCTTAAACATGGTGCTACACCAGAAAATCTTGCAAGAATGAGAGAAAATATTCCTATTCAAGAAGATAAAGATATAATGGATAAAGTATTATCAGATATGATAGATAATAACTGGGCTTATTTCTTATTATATAGAGCTCCTAATATCTATTTTGGAAGTCAAATAAGTTTAAAATGTATTGGACTTACTGAAGAAGATGTATTAAGAATTAATGATATTACATTAGATGGGAACTTTAAGGGAGATAAGGACGGGGACTCTTGTGGTATATTTACTCTTCATAGAGATATAGCTTTATCTATATTCTTAGCACTTAATCCATATAGAATAACATTTAATCCAATTAGAGGAGAAGTGAGTCCTAAACATAGTCTAATAGAAGGAGGTTATATGACTTTATTCTTAGCAATGAGAGGTAAAGCTAATATAACTACTGTTGAATTAGACGGAGAAAAGGAAATAGCTTAGTATGGAAAGAGAATGTATTTTCAGAGGTACTAAATTTAGTAAGTATGTTGTAGATGAAAATGGAAATATTTTTCGTAAATCTACTGGTAGAAAGCTAATTCCATTCGATGATAAAAGAGGATATTATAGTGTAGACCTTATGAGTGATAATAACGTACCTATTAGATGCAAAGTTCATATGATAGTAGCTCATACATTCCTAGGTCCACAAGCTCCAGATATGATTATAAATCATATTGATGCAAATAAACATAATAATTCTCTTAAAAATCTTGAGTATATTTCTCAAAGAGAAAATGTTGCCCATGCAATGAAGTTTGTAAAGAAGAAATCATATCTAAGTGACGAACTTGTATTCAATATTAAAACTAGAATTAAAGAAGGGGAGAGACTTAATAGAATTGCTGTAGATTTAGGTCTTCCATTATATCTAGTATATGATATTGCACGTGGGTGGACATATAGACATATAACAGTTTAGTACAAAATAAAATATATAAAAGGAAGATAAGCACATGGATGTACAATTATATAGAGGTAAGATAGACGAATACGATATGTTTGCTTCAAATATATCAATATTAGCAGAAGAAGAGCTAATAACAGATGAATTATATCAATACTTGAGAGAATGTCAAAAAGACTTGCGTAATGTAAGTATTGGTATACTTCTTAAGTCTGCAAAAGTATACGATAAAGATCTAATTACTATATTAGATGAAAAAGTTAAGGAATTTGTAAATTCTTTTATAAAGAGGAATAAGATTCCAGATGAAAGTATACTAGAAATAGCTAAAGATGCAGTATTTACTCATAATGTTATTGCTAGAACTACAATAATAGGTAAATACATTAAATTTAGAAGGAAAGAAACATATGTAGCGATGCTTAGTTTTCCTATTAGTGATAATAACTCTAATAAAATAAAACTCTATATGAAATTTGACTATCCTAAATGTAGAGGTAGTAGAATTAATAAGGACCATCCAGCATATGTTGAACTTTGTAAGATATTAAATGCTATTGTAGATGGAAATACAAAAGTATATAATAGAGCTATAGCAGAGTTTAAGAAGAAAATAGAGAATACTGACAGCATTATTAAGAATGTTGATAATGAGTATTTGATTAAAGTATTTAAGGAATTGGACATAAGTTAAAATTTGGAGAAGGGTAATACCTTCTCCAAACCTTTATGTACAGCAAAATATCAAGAGGTGGAGTAAATGTTAAAAGGTATAATACTAATAATAGGATTTTCAATATTTTTAATATGTCTAGCAATATCAAGTGGTTATAGTGATAAATATCATAAACTTAGAGGATATCCGTATTATAAATGTAAGCCAGATATAGAGTGTAAATCTGTATTATGGTTTGGGATAGGAGTTATTATATTATATTTAACTAAACTACTAATGGAAAATGTATGGATGTTTTAATCGTTTATACAGTGTTTATAACGATTTAATAAATAAGCTTATAAAATGTTCATTTAATAGTTTAAAACGTCTCAAAACGCGTATTAGAGCGTTTAAATGGCATTTAAGGAGGATAAATATGGGAATACCAAATATATTATTAATTGTAGGGAGTATAATAATATTATCTTTAATAATTACTCTAATTATTATTACTATAACAGATAGAATAGAATCTAGTAGATATGATGACTTTATAGAAACATGTAAAAGAATAGAAGGTCAAATAAGAAAGAAACGTATTATAGATATAGATTCATTTAATATGGATCATAGTGAGAAAATTAAATATGAGAGTTATGATGTTAATATTAAGTCATTGATAGACGCATTCAATAGTAAACACAATACTACAGCAGATATGGTATCTATTATAACTCATTATAATGGCATAATTTAAGCGTTTAAATATAAATATGATTAAGTTATCACTTATATCTATAGAATGCGTTAAAATGGCCTATAAAGGCTTTAAAATTGATTTTAGGAGGGTATTATGATTACTGGAACGATTGTGGGAATTTTAGTAATTTTTGCATTATTGTATTTAGATAATTGGAATAATAAATAAAAAAAGGAATATTTAGGAAAGGTATGGTGAAAATATGAGTAATGGATTTACAATAGCACTTATTTGTATAATAATATTAATATCGGCATTAGTTATTTATCTTAAGAAGAAACAAATAGAGTTTCGTAAAGAAATAGAAGAATTAACTAAGGAGATTGAAGAAGGTAAGGAAAAACTTAGATTATTAGCATCTACTAATATTGTAGATAAAGCTGTTAATGATGCATTAGAAAGTGACGATTTTAAAAATATAATAAAGACATCACTTGATAATAAATTAAGTGAAGATAACATAACCAAAGTTGTTAGAATAGCTATAGAAGAGATAAAAAGAGAAGAAGGTGTATAGTATGAAACTAAAGAACTTTATAATTTATGCTATTTATGGTGGCTTAGGAATACTTATTGGTTATGGATTAGTAGATATAGCAGTTATGATCATTAAGAAGAGATGGGGATAAAAATGAGTCAATATAAAAAGTTAAAACTAGTTATACTTTCTATATTATTAGCGAATGAGAGATTAAAACTAGTAGATAAAATAGAAAATATGACAATGGATCAATTAAAGAGTTTATCGAAGGAGATAAAGATATTATGAAGATGGATTTAAATATGTATATTAATAGAGTTACCCATAGATTTAATAGTATTCATGGTGTTAAAACTAGATTTAAATTTATAGTATGTCTTGATAAAGACGGGTATAGAGATTATATAATGGAACAAATGATACCAAGAAGATTTACTGATGTAGTTGATAAATGGACTGAGTATGATATTAAAGTTGAAAATTATACAAAAACTAAAGGAAAAAGTTTAAAAAACTATTATAATTTAAAAGATATAACTTATGATTGTGAGTTATGATATTTCGGGAGGATTAATAATGGGTAAGTTATCACTGATGTTAGTTGAGTTTGGATTAATATATATTGGATTTACGCTTGTTAGGGATAATAAAGAATTATATGAGAAAAATATATGGAAACCTTATAATGTTAGAGCTAGATATGGAAAAAATATATCTATTTTTGGTTCATTTAGTTTAATTATGATAATTGTACTGGTATTAACATTCGTATATTTATAGGGAGGGATATATTGTGAAATGGTCTCGTGAAAATTTAGTTAAATGGGGTTGGATATCATTAGCATTATTTATATTTGGATTAATATTAGCTGTATATAATTTCTATCCATTAGTATATATGTTTATCATATGTATTATCAATTTAATTGTATTAATAATGGTAATATAGAAAAATCCAAGAATATACGAAGGAATGACGACTTATCACTTTAACGATTACATATACTAGTATAGATATAACAAAATAAAGGAGTGATAAGTATGAGAAAAGACGTTATCAAAAAATTAAAATGCGATAGAATGGGAAATTACATTGAAGTTTATAATAACTTCAGTAACTATCGTAAACTTTTGGACTTAAACACATACTACGAAAGTGGTATGGAAGGGGAAGTAAATTTTAAAAGTATAATTCTTAGTATAATTCAAGATAAAGAAATTATACTAAAGAAAAAGAATGGAAGAGCTTGGACTGATAATCAAATCAATAAAATATGGGATGATTGTACAAAATTAGACATTGACTGTACGACTGGGTTAGATGATATGATTATTATAGTAACTAGGACATTTTTCAATTCAGAGTATAAATTGAATTATGTTCCTACAAAACCAAGAATAGAAGAAATTTAAGAAAATACGAGGGAATAGTTGGAAATGATTATTCCCTCTTTTATATTTTAAAATTTTAAAAGGAGAGTGATTAAATATGATTTGGTGGATAATTATTATTGCAATTGTATTATTCGTGATTTTCAATTTTGAGAGAATAGCAGAAATTTGCACTACAATTATTTTAGGTGCAATAGTATTTGGTGCATTGTTATGGTTAATGGCTGGAGTGTGATTTAAGATGATGAATTTATTAAAAGGTCTATTATTAGGCCTTTTTATCATATCTATAGTATTATTACTATTCATAGGTGTGAATGTTATTCTAAAATGGCTAAATGATATCAATTTAGTAGTGACAAATAATCTACAACGTCATTTGGCATCATATATTTTAAATATACTGTTTTGGATAGTAGTTATAGTATTTGTAGATTCAAGCAGTAAATAATAAGATCACCCCAATATAGAAACTAATTCTATATTGGGGTATGATCTTTTATTTATCAATTTTCTTATGTCCATTACATGTTCTAACTAAACCTTTAACAGTGATGTGATAAACGTCTTTAATAGAATTTAACGCGCTTACTACTTCCTTAGCTACACGTACCATATCTTTTTTTTCTTCATCTGACACTTTATCGGTTTTATTTATTTTATCTAATGCTATGATAGATTTATCTATAACGTGATTAATTTCATCCTCTAAATTATAACGTTTAAATGCGTTTATTAATTCTATAGCATTAGCATGATAATCAAAATCATCTGGAGCTGTAATACTATCTGATATCTTCCAAGAATCATTATTTTTAACAATGATATTTACATCGCCTTCGATTCCAGTTATCATAGTCATAATTTGAGCCGCTGATTCACGACTACTATCACTGTAAAATTCTTTAACTTTACCAAATGCATAGTCTAAAGCAGGTTTTAAAGCTGGATCTGATGGAAAATCTGATCTATGCACTGTATTAGAAAATATTGCAGCTAATTGAATTTCCCACATTAAAGTTAATGCGAATTCTCTAATATCATATTTAGTATTTTTATCCAAATACTTGGCATTTGAATAGACATTTCTCAATAACTTTCTATTAGAATTTAAGTTATTTTTAAATTTCATTATAACTGATGTCGATTTCTTAGATAATGCTTTAATAGTAGCCAATCCTTTATTCATAGCTTCCTTTAAAGCTTCCATAGAAACATCAAACTCTGAACTAACACTTTCTAATGTTACTCCGGATTTAGCATTTTTATATGCTAAAACACTATTAAATAAACTAATATCCTCTATAATAGACTCAAAACTAGCCTTTTCAGCTTCTTCTATAGATTGGTCTATAGAATCCAATTCTGCTAAATCAGATTCTATAGATTCCAAACAAGTTTTGAATTCATCTTGAGGAATATTACTCATGTTTTCAATATCATCAAATATTGATGATAATATTCCTTCATTCATTTATATCCTCCTACCAGTTTCTAATGTCACGCATAATTGTATTTGATGCAACTGCCATCTTATCTGATAATTTTGTAAGTTTAGTAGCCATACTTATAATGCCATCCATTTTATATAGCATAGAATCATCTAAATCTCTAATACGACTATCAGTAACTTTAATATCTGACATAAATTCTTTAAATATCTTTAAATATGATTTATCCATAGTGTATCTAGTTACTTCACGTTTTTGCTGGCTATACTTTTTAGCTACTTCTAATAGCATATTAGCAACTTCTTTTTGATCTTCAACTGTTATTGTAGTTTTAGTTGGATTAGATAATGATGATATTATTTTATCAGTAGCATCTAAACTCTTATCATTTATTGTCGTACTATTTATTCCAATTAATGAATTAAACAGTTTGCAAGTTAGATCCAATGTTTCATGAACTTGCTCATCTGTCATTTTCTCAGTAGTATATTTAGCATCACTATTACTATATGCACGTAATACTATAGAGATGATCTCTAACGCCATATATACAAATACTCTTGTAGCTGAACGTCCGATCACTCCACTGATAAGGAAATACCAACTAGATACTCCTGTTAATCTTGATAAAAAACTTGCTAGTGTTCCAGTATCACTATTTATAGTAGATACCTTTTCAGTTAGTTTAGCTAACCTAGATAAATCAGAATTAGTAAATATTGGGTCCCTTACTATAATTTCATAGAATGGTTTAACATATTCTGGAGTAGCAACTCCAGTTACATCTTTAGATATTTTAGATTTATCTATTTTTTCAAATACGGACGTATCAAATTTTATCTTAGCATCATTACTAAATGTCCCTATAGACTTACCAATTTTACTTAGAAATTTCTTAATTACATTATCACCAGATACTATAGATTCAAAATATACATCAAATCCACAATATTCTTCAATTTCTTTTCTTAAAGACTCTAAACCTGATACTAGTTCATCATATTCAATTTCTTCTATAATATTAAATATATCAGACATAGTAAATCACCTTATGCATTTCTCATATCTTCTACAATCTTTTCAAATATCTTTCCTAAGTTTTTACTTATATCATCTAATATTGGTAAAACTTCTATTAAATTTGCTAATTTTTCTATTATATCATATGTAGATTTCTCTGCTGTATATTTCTTAAACTTATCATATATTAATGCTGCTTTTTTGATAGGTTTATTTTTACTTAGTTCTTTAATTATAAGAGCAGATACATATAAATTTGGTTGATAATTTTTAATATATGTAGCGTACACTTTTTGACTTTCTGGTGTTGCATCATACGGACTCAAATCTGCTGATGCTAATTTACTATTTATATCCTTCAATTTTTGAATAGTTCTGTCTGTTATATTTTCATTATCAACTGAATTCCCAGCAAATGAATTTATAATATCTCCCATAATATTTAATGTTTTAAGAGAATTAGCATCTAATTCACCTTTAGATATTTTTTCAGCCATTAAAGAAGCTATCCAAGCACTAAACATTATTGCTTTTAATGCACTTGTAGCTTTTAATTTTGAATTTGCTGTAAAATTAGGATTTGTAAAAATTCTTTGTATTAATGTTGGCATAGACTGTTTTATAAATTCATTATATTCTCCTAATTCTGTCATTCCATTTGAAACTATAGTAGCTAGAGAATTTTTTGGGTCGTCTCCTCTATCTAATATTTCACATACCAATTTAAAAGTATCCTGTCTGACATGCATCTTTTTATTAGAAGAACTTACTTTATCTGGATTTACATCCTTAAGAATTTCTACATCATATGCCATTTTAGATGATGGATTAAATTTAAATAATCTAATCACTTTTCTAAATAATTCTTTAATTTTACCTTCATTTTCTATAACAGATTCATTTCCTATTATAGATTCAAATATAACGCTTTCACTATCTTCTGGAATTGAATTTATTGATTCAAGATATAGGTTTTCATTATATTTATTTATTTCTAAATCTTCTATACTATTAACTATTGTATTAAATAATGTCGACATAATTTAATCCTCCTATTTTATAAATTTTTATTTGTTAAGAAATTACTCCATGTGTCTGCGACTTTTTTAACTTTATGATTTTCATGATTATAGACACCAATTTCACCAGTATCCATAACTCCAACATAATCACCGTTACCCACAGCTTCTATAGGTACAAAGTTTATACCATTTTCTTCTTTATGGTATTTAATTTCTGTGAATATGTTGTATTTACTACTCTCCTTTAATGGTACTATATCAACACCATCAAATTTAGGATCATCGTAAACATTTTTACTATAATCATCTAAATAATCTCTAAGATCTTGTGGTATAGAAATTCCACTAACTTTTTCGATCTTATCATAAAGTTTAGCATCCACAGATTCTATAGATACTTCTTCTATTAAATCAAATATGGTTTTATCCATCTATAACCTCCATTATGTATTATTTCTTTCTATACCTGTATTTACCTGTAATAACTTCCTTACTACTTTTATAGTCTAGTATACTTCCAGGTTCCGCAGGTATACCAAGAATATGTCTATTTTTACATGCAATATGCATTAATATACTTAATAACTCTCCATGTAACTCTAGACCTCCACACATTCTGGCTAGTACACTATATGTACTATACATTAAACTACATTTACGTCCAGTCTCAGCTCCAACTGGTGCTAAGCTATCACTTTCAATCATAGTAGGCTCTCCTTTTAAGGCTCTATCTAGTACAACCTTATCAGCAGTTCCAAGTTTATTAATGAATTCTATACTATATTCGATAAGCATTTTACCGTCATCTATTATATCTCCATTAATTTTACTTTGTTTACCTTGTGTAAGTTTTTGTGGACGTTTATCTAGTACACTTTTAGTAAAGTTATCACTCACATCATCAAGATTATCCATCTTACTACGGACTGTATGTACACTATTAAGTGCAGTTATAAATTTTCTAACTGACGGACTCATAGTGACATTACGTCCTTCTCTATAATAAACACGAATATCTACTATAGTTCCAGCATGATGGGCAGTTACTTCTTTAAGAGATAAGTTTTCAGCATTCATAAACATTTCATTTATTGTGTTATCATCTGTAAGAATTTTGTATTTATAAAGTACTGTATCTGGCATAGTTTTACTACCGATGTCGATATTCCAATCTCTTATTTCAGTATTAAGATCAATGATACGAGCAACACGTTTTACTATTTTAGACGCAAGTTTATTACTAAGATTTTCAAAAGGTAAACAAGAGTCTTCCCATACAGCCTCAGAGTCACAAGTTAGTACCCATACTAATGCTCCTGCAGCTAATGATATTTCTCCTGTTGGTTTCTTTTTAAATGATTCTGGATTATATGCAATTATATCACCAGGACGTACTTTGGAACCTAATTTGAATTTATCATTCATAATAAAGTCATTCTTCAGATAGTACCCTTTATCTGAGTTACGTTGTACATTATCAAGTGATACAGCATCAATTTTTCCATCATCATATTTAATCTTAATAAACTTATCATCAACACTGATGATTTTACCATTACCCTTCGCAGTATATGCATGTTTATTACTCATAGCTACAGCAGCCTCATCGGCTCTGGTACTAACATACATAGGATCTGCTCCAACTACTGGTCTTATATGTTTAAATTGTCCATATTGCATTAGTCTTCTAACAGCATGGTCGGAAGAAGAATATGGAACAAATGCGTCAATAAATCCATCTGCAGAAGCGTTAGTTAACTCTTTTGCATTGTCATGATGTTCATAATCTCCAGTAAGATCTTTAAGAGTACTATCAAATGGAAGCTGTTTAGTTATACCAGCATTTCTATTATATGATGTACCACATGTTTCAGTACCAAAGTTATTTACGTTGAACATTCTAAGTTTTGTATTATAAGCACGTTCTTCATTTATACCATTATGTCCTCTAATAGATACGTCATTACTTTCTACAATATTACGGAAAGCAGAAAGTCCATTCGCTTCACTCATTGTAGGTAAGTTATTAAGTGTTTCTAATATCGCAGTAGGTTTTATTTCAATACGAGGACGTGCACCCCGTTTCATACGTGCTACAGCTTCAGACATAGGTTTAGCAATTGCCGAATATAATACACGCATTATAGTTTCTTCTTGTGTAGAAAGTCTATAATTACGTATATCTGATTTATAAACTACTTTATATGATGTAAATAAAGATACAGCATATATAAATATACCAGCAAAATCACTAGGAATATTATAACTTTCGCATACACGTTTAGTAATTGGATCTATAAACGCATCAACGAAGTTATCTATATATATTGCCGTATTACTGTTACCAGTAAGTTCTTTAAGTAAGTTTGTAATATCAAACTCATCATATTGAGTAAAATCATAATGTGTTAAGAAACCAAATAATAATTCATTTAATAAGTTATTATATTTAAGAACTACATATTGGTCTTTAAATTCAATAATACCAAAGTTAGCATTATTTTTCATACGTTCTGGAATAGATTTCTTATTTACTATCCAATATTCAAGTTTATTATCTCTCTTCATACGTTCTAGTAATTCCTTAAGAGGAATAGCACATAGAATTACAACTACAACTGGTAAATGTTTACCCATTATAGTTGCAGTAGGAACAGATATATAACTATTAGTAGTAGAAGATTTCATACATTTATCCCACAACTTTTCATCCATAGTTTTAATTATATTAGCTATAAATGTAAGCGAGTCGTATTTTTTACCATTAAATGCAATATAATCCTCATCTGGGCTATGATATACTTCTTTACCAAAGTATGTTCCTAAATAAGAAAGTCCATTCTTTTCATGACCTTTAATTCCACGAAAATCTAAGTTTATATTCTCGGTAAGTATTCCACTATAGTGTTTATTAAGATGCACTAAGTTTATACTTACAAGGTTATTATAAATAAAATCACCTAAGTCAGTAGTAGTTTTTACTCTGACACCAGTGTTTTTTCTTTGGTTTATAAATCTTTTAATAGTCTCAACTACAAGTTTTAGCCTTGTACTAAGGTATACACCATTAAGTTCTATTATAGATTTATTATATGCCGTAGTAACTACGACTGTGTTATCCTGTTTGATTACAGGTTTAGAAGTATTTTGAAGTAATAATAGCTTATTATTACCTCCAATAAATAAGTTACCACCTTCAAGAGTTTCTGGAACTATAATATTAAATTTTAATGGTTCCCCATTATGAGATTCATATTCTAGTTCTAATTCATATCCTTTAAATTCTCTAGAACTTATATCTTTCTTTTTCCAATTCTTTAATAATATAGGATAACTAAAGTTCATTGGAGCTTTAAGTATATTTTCTAAGTCTATATCTTGTAGACTTTCTTTATACTGCTCATTAAGTCTAAATGTACTACTCTTGTTATATGGACTGTTAGTATCACTAACTCCAAGAGATTTTTCACGTAATTTATGCTTCTTAATAATATCAATACTATCTTCTATTGATTTATTATAAGATTTAATCATATTTATACGTTGCTTTTTAATTTGTGGAGTTTCTACTGAATCTTTTAAGTTAGAATAGTTATGAACTTCTAGTAACTCTGCAGCTTTTTCTTCTTTAGATAACTTTGTATCTTCTATAACTTTAAAATAGTCTTTAACTGCAGCTTTTTTACTAGCATTACTATCAGCTATCTCAATATCAATTATATCATCAGTAATTTCTTCATTATTAAATTTAACCTCAGATCTATTAATACCATTTATAGCATCAAGATCATCTTCGGATATGTTAGCAGACTCATCTATATCATTAGCATCTATAACTCTTTCTGGTTTATTTTGTTTCTTCTTAAGATCAGCTACTGTTTTTACTGGTTCGTCATCGTCTACAGCTATAGAGTTATTTTCTTTATCTAAGATAATGTCTACTTCATCAAGTTTATCATCTTTTTGATTTCCAGGTTTAATTGGCTTCTGAGGTTCATTTACTACATTAGAATTACCGGCTTTAGCTACTTCTGGAGTTACAACTTTAGTTTTATCTTCAGGTTTAATTACATTTGATCTTATAGGTTTAATATTACCAGCTTTAACCTTTTCATCTTGTACAGACTTTGATTTATCATCTATATTATCTGTTTTAGTTAAATTAGTTGGTTCTGGATCGTTTATAACTGGAACTTTAGGATTTTCATACACTTCATCATCGTAATGTATAACAAGACCATCTTCTTCATCTTTAAGTTCATTATGCATTTCAGGATCAAGCATAATATCTTCTTCTTTAGCACCATCTAGCATATGTAAATTACGTAATACAAATTTTGGTTTAAATTGCATCATATTTACATAGTTAGGTTTTCCAGATAGAATCATTATTTTCCTATCTTGGCCCTCAAATACAAATGTTAACTTATTGTCTGTTAAGAATTGCTTAAAAGCATCTGGTTCGTTATAAAACCATTCTATAAATAACATACTAGGTCTGAACATTGGTTGCATTTTTCCTTCGATAATGCTTAGTTTCATTCCAGTATCTCTAATAAAAGGATATTTGAAATATACGATACTATTTTCGTATCCAGGTATTTTAGTTATTTCTTGCTTTAATATTTCTAGAAGCATAGTTCTATACTTTTTATTAAGTCTAAGATTTATATCTATAGTCTTCTCTTTAATAGCCTGGATTATCCATGATAAATCTACTACTGTACTCATGTTAGTTTTAATCATATTAGGTAAGTTAGTAACATTTTGTAATCCGTAATCAGCACGCATCTTCTTAATATTATTCATTTCAGATGCAAGATTAGCGATTACTGTACGATTTATTACTTTCATACGAACAAACTTTGGCATATAATATAGTCTAAGTTTATTAACTATTAGATTTGATCTACGTTTTATAAGATCTCCATACATATTAAGAGTATCTTGATAAGTATCTAACATTGAATAAATAAGAACTGGTTCTGTAGCAGATTTCTCACCTATGAATATAGATGATTTATTAATACGTAAGAACTTATCAAGGTTAGCATTACGTGCTTCCAGAGCTATTTCTTCTTCTGGTATGTATAGACTATTACTAGCTTCTAATGAATTCATCATTAAAGCATTAAACACACCTTTTTTCATGTGAAAATCCTCCTTTCTTCTTTATTTTTGACATGGGATTGTTTGATTTCGATTTAGCGGTAAATAAAAGATACACCCCATAAACCATTAAGATTTATGGGGTAATTCTCTTATTGGTAGACAGTTTCTACACAAAAGATTTACAAAATAATACATACAGTAAATGATTTCATTATTCTGAGGTAGACGAACAAAATAATACACACCAATTACATAATATATGTTAAAGATTTTTAATATTTTCAGGGAGAAATTAGACATAAATTCTAACTTCTCCCGTTGGAAAATAAAAGTATTGGAAAACCAATACAACAGCACAAGGTAGGCACCTAAAACACAAGCAATACAATTTTCGAGGTAACATTTTGATTCTAGATCCATCTAAGAATTAGGAAACAGAAAATGGGGTTCATTTTTGTATCTTTAATTAGTAGCTTTAAATCTATATATTAATTTAGAAGGTATTCAAAAATTAAACAAACTAAACTAAGTGCCTACATTAGTTTTTGTTATGGGTCGAATTTACCTATCTTTCTTTAATGGACTGACATATTCTGCCGGTTTGCTACTAAGATCTATCTTATTTAGATAGTTAGTGAACCTATCAACTGATTTTACCTGTTTATTTTGAACTTCTTTTTGCTTTCCAACCTGTTCATCTAACTCTTTATTATTTTTATCCAATAATTCTTGCTGTTGTTGCATAAACTCATCCTGGAATTCTGCTAAGTACTCTAATTCTAAAGATGTAAAATCAAGAGGATTACAAGTAAATGCTCCTTGGAATTTAGTTAATAAAGACCAGATTACTCTCATTTTATTTTTAGTTATTAATTCGACAGGTTGGTTATAGAGAAAAAAAGTAAAGTATTGTATCCTACTTTATAAATAGAATGTCCACATTTAGTACATCTATGAGTTTTATCAAAATCTTCTTTTATTTTATTTACACGATCTAATTCTGCTTTAATTACTTCTTCAGATGCACCATTCTCTTTTAGAACCTTTTCAAGATCTTCTGGTGTTTTATATATTGAATAGAAGTCTAGGTTATCTCCTAGCTCGTCTCCAGTAAAGAATATTTTTACATCTTTAGATACATAATCCATTTCTTCGGCTCTTTCTGCAATTTCTTGTGTAAATTCTCCTGGAAGTTGATCTTTGATAACTTCTATAAATTCATATATATCCCCGTCTGTTAACGTAAATGACGTAGAGTACCCGTCAATAGTGCTAACTACTACAGTATCTATAATAAGAGCTGCAAAGAATACCGGAGCAAGTTCATTTAATACATCTTGCATATTAGAAAGTACAGATGTTACATTTTCTACTAGAATTTTATTTTCTTCTGTTATGTCTGGATCTGATAAATTTATATTATTTTTATTAATATAATCAACATCTCCTTTAAATTGAGCATAACTATGTGTATTTAGATAATCTATTATTTTATCCACATCGGGCATAGTCTTTCTTAAGAAGTCTGCTCTCTTAGTAAAATTAACAGCCATAGAACGATATGCTATTAATTCATTATTAGCTTTTATTAAGATTTGTTTTTGAACAGTAGGTCTACAAATATATGCTTCATATTCAAATGAATTTTCTTTGAATGATAATTTCTTTATTTGTCCATACTCTCCAGCAACATATGCTTCTTTAATTGACCCGAAATTAGAATTTCTATATATTTTATAGTTAGAAATAAACTTTTCAGTATCATATATATTTTTAAATTCTTGTGCAAGGTCCATAACCATTTCTTCTTTAAGAGATATAGGAGCTTCACAATTATCACATTGTACATATGGTACATGTAATGGTAATATATTATCTTTATTTAATTTAGTATTAACTAAAGAGAATACTACAAATAATAATTCTAAGTCATTTGGAGACAGACTAGTTATAAAATCATTATAAGTTACATTATCTTGTAACGGGAATATACAGTGATCATATAATATATGTATAAATTCTTCTTTAATACTAGCTTCAAGATCATCTATATTAGTTCCATTTTGTAGCATTAAATTATACATAAAGTTAATTTGAGTTCTATCATGGACTTGATTTACTATAACTTCATAGTTACTATCTGGAAGATATACTTTACGTCCATTAACTTCACTATTTTTATATCTTATTAATTTTTCTAACTTAGTACCATTACCACGTAATATCTTAGGATCTGGTTCTTTATATATCTTTTTAGCTATTTCATCAAAAGATACATTTGATTCTACTACATTAGGATTAGGAACTCTATCAGATTTAACTGGTTTATCATCATCCACTTCTATAATTTCGACTTCATCTTCTAATTTATATCCATCATATTCAGATCTTCTATCTTTTATTAAATTTTCATATTTTTCTAGTTCTAATATGCTATTTTCTATTAAACTATAATCATTTGATTCATTGTTAACTTTATTAAATAAATCAGTTAAGGCTAAATCTTCCTTTTTAGTTAGATAATCCATTTGTAATGAATTATATTTATTCATAAAGATTTCTTTTAAGTTTTTTATATCATTTGAGTGGTTTTCTTTTTGTACTTCTATAAGTTCTTCATCTTTTGGAAATACTTTAAATTCATCTATGACCTTTATACCATATTTATATTTATCATATACTTCTTTTATCTTATCATATGCCTCATGTAATAATGTGTCTTTAACATTATCTGGAATCCAAGGTGAAGAATAGACATTCATAAATTTAGTTAGATTAGTATTATACTCTTCTACTGTATCTTGTGGTAGCTTACTTTCATCTATCTCTACAACTATAGATTCCACTTCACTTTTAAGTTCCTCTAAGCCATAATCGAATTTAACTGGATCAGGTACTTTCACATTTTCTAATTTACTCAAAGCTTCCTCTCTTAATTTAGCTTCCTCTTCAGTTTCTAATGGCATATTATCATAAATCTTTTTAATATCAGGTGCTGGAGCATGTAAATCTATAACTTCTCCATTTCCTAAATCTATTTTATCTGGTATTTCTATATCATTAACTTCACCTGTTGGATTAGTTGCTTGAGCAGCTTCTTCAGCCTCTTCTTCCATTTTTAATAACTCATCTTCTTCTGCATACGATAATGGTTCTTTTTTAACATTTCTTTTATCTACTATAATATTAGAAGGCATTACCATATTTTCTGGGTCTGTATTTATTTTAGGACCTGACGGTTTAGATACGATTTCTACTATAGGATGTGTTTGATCTACTACACCCAGCTCTTTCTCAACTGTTAATAATAGGTTATATTTCTTTAAAATTAAAGGATCATTTATTTTATCCTTTAAATTATTTATATAAAGATTTATATTACCCTTTATATTATCTCTTTCTTTTTCAGATGTAGATTCTGAATAACTAGCAACTACGCTATGGGCGCTATTTTCTAAATCTATATCTGGATATTCTTTAGTATTTATTAATTTATTTAAATCTAATACCCAATTTGACATTTATACCTCCTAATTTATCTTCTTGTACGTATTCTTTGAACTATTTTTGTAACTTTGGCTTCTTCATCTTTATTTAAGCCAACAGTTTTACTTTCTACTGGAACTCCCATTTCTCTACGTTCTTTTTTATGAAGTAAGTCAACCATTTCATCAAAAAGAGCAGCTGCCATAGGATCTGCAGTCTTTCTTCCACTATCAGCCAACATATCTTCTTCTTCTTTGTCTATCTTTTTTACAAATTCAGAAATATATATAGGTTTATCTAGCGGAGTTTTATCATCATATATTAATAAATCTTTAAATTCTAATATGTGTTTATGGAATGCTTCCTTATCATTCATTATTCTAAGAGCTTCAATACCACCATTCATAAGGTCTAGATTATCACCGTATAATGCTTGGAAAAACATATCAAAGCTTTCTGGTGTAACTCTATACTTATTACAGAAACCTTCTTTTAACACTTCTATTTTATATTTAAAATCAACAGCACGTTCATTTAGAATTAATGCAGTATTTTTATTATTGCTATTATTACGTTCTAATTCACGAACTTCACTATTACTATTCACAAGTTTTGCTGCTTCTGTACGAAGTTTAGTTAATTCTTCGATATTAAGAGCTCTATCTATAGAACCGTCTCTATTATATTTACATCTTTTCCTAATGTATTCTTCACGAAGATCTCTAAATATAGCTTTTCTTATTTCTTCTATAGCTATTTCATAATCAGTTTCATTATCTACTGGTAAATTTCCATGTAATATTTTATTAGCTTGTCCCATAGTTATATCTATAGGATTGGCAGTAGTCTTTACTGGATCATATTTAGAAGCTGCTTGTATTTTCTTATTGATTTTATCTCCAAGGATATACTCATTAAACCATTTACTCATAGCATCTGGACTATCAAGTGCACGTAATTCCTTATATATTTCAATTATATTAATATCTCTTCCAAGCTTTGATGCATATCCCATTACATTTAGCATTACAGTAGTAACAGATTCATTTATATCATCGTCTGGAAAAGATTTCTGTAAATATGCAGTAAGTTTACTACGTAATTCATCATTTGTTATATTTGACACGTTATACCTCCTATCTTAAACGTATATCTTTAAAGTACGTTAATACTTTACCATCTTCCAATTTATTTCTTATAACTTCACTATACAACTTTGTACCAGAAGAATATGTAATCTTTATATCTATTATAGACTTGTCTTGACTATAACGTTGTATGCTAATATCAACTGGGATAGAGTTTTCCAATGCTGCTACCTTCTCTTTGAACTCTGTACATAGGTCTTCATAGTTTTGGTCATGTTCTTCATATCCGAAGAGTTCTAACATATCAAAACCAGCCGTAGGCATTTCAGGAATAGATCCATACGGTGTTGTAACTAATACGAATACAGCAGATAAAAATGCATCCCATCCTTCTAAAAGTGTCTCCCTACCATTATAATTACGATCAAGTGCATGAAATCTCATGTAAATTCACCTCTCTTTATGTTTAAATTTTACAGGAGGCTTGTTAAAATTTGACGGTAAATAAAAGTAGTATCCCCATATCACTATAAATATGGGGATTTTTATCAAATCAACGATTACATATAATATAGTAGATATATAATAATAGTCTTACATATTATTATAATATCAAACCTCATTTAGTGAGAGATAAAACTCGAAACGGGAGGTGTTATATATGCGCAATCATAGATTTGATATGATTTACTTCGAACGGCATAAGTTCTTAGTAAATTGCATCAGTAAGTATACAGAATATCTTAGAAGCCTGAACCTTTCAAAGAAAGACTTCTATAGAGAACTGAATACCTATGTTGGTAGATGGAAAGATAATAAGATATCTATATCTATCAATGCTGTTGATCCAGACATTAAAGAAGCTGCTAGTGAAGATGTAAAATATTTAAATCTTATTAGTAGTGACTTATCTAGATTAGCTGCATAGCATATTAAAGAATATACTCCGCCTAAATTCTACCTTAGGAAGTATATTCTTTTTTTTATCACTTTAACTCCATCATTCAATACAATAATTAAATTATTATATTAAATCATAGAATTAAGAGCTGAAAGAGAAGCCCCAACGGTTAGACTCCTATTGGAGCTTACTCTCCTAATATTTTCTACTTTCCAATAGAAATGTATTTCATGTTTAAAGCGAATAATAACTTAATCCTTAGTTATGTGTGTTAATTAAGATATTTTCATTAATACAATTTTCAGTTGATACAATTTAATTGAATCAATTGTTATAATTCACAATTCGACACATTAAATGCAAATTTATTAATAACACGATAATCTTTTTATATACTTATTTTCGAATATAGTTTAATGACTATTACAATCACCTATTACATATCTCCTATTACCTAACAGAATACAATTTTTATATTTCAGTGTATTTTTTATATTTAGATATTATATATTTTATCATACTTTTGTGTAAAAATAAATAATTTTATATTAGATGTAAAAATGTCGAGTTTAACTACAGATATAAAAAATATAAAGTAAGAAAGGTGTGTTTCCTCCTTCGTTTTTAATATAAGTATTCATTTTGTGGGGTAGATAAACTCGGTAGAAAATCTTTATATAGAATATCATTTATACAAATGTTTAAATAATTGAATTTGAATAATATATATTTTAAAATCTTTTTAAAAATAAAAATAATAGGAGAGGTTTTCACCTCCGTAAAAATAATATAATATTAACATAAAGATTTTAAATATATCTATCATTATCATGATTATTTTTTGGTTTGAACAACTATATTCTAATCATAACTATATTAAGCTTTATCAAATTACAAATAAATTTTATAGAAATTGTTGACCGTGACTTATCATAATATAAATTGTACTGGTTGATAACACTATATATTCATTCTACACAATATATTGGATTGCTATACAATTTATACGAAAGGAACAGGTCACGATTACATACTTATGTTTAAAATTTTTCGGTAAAAAATATATTAAGCCCAAATACGTTATGTATTTGGGCAATTATTTTTTTGTACCGTAATATCAATACAATTTTTAAAGGAGATGTATACCTAAAAGGTATACTGTAAAATATGAACTCAATATGACATACCTAAGACACTAACGTATATTACATATTATCACAAGAATTGAAATTTTCAGAGTATTACTATAAATAATTATTACTTGAACTTCTAAGTTTTTTGAATGACAAACATAGATTTTTGGTTAAAATCTTTAGATTACGGTACTGATTGTATATAAATATATCAATTTGATATATTTTTGTAATATTAACATTACATTTAATGTTTGTTTATACTTATTAGTGGAAATATGTAGAAGTATATATAATATTTCCTTTTGGAAGGTCATTTTTATTATTTACATACCAGAAATATTCATACACTCCACTACCATCAAAGTCTATAGCAGCATCTTTATCTTCTTGTTCTTCTGTATTAGGATATAAGAATAACACTACTTCAGTTGATTTATTTTCATAAATATCGTCAAGTGCAGCATCATTTAATGTTGTACTATCTATATAACCACCTATTCTATCATCAGAACTGTATTTAGAATTCATGTGTCTCCATACTTCTTCATATGCTTTTGAAGCAGAATTTCTTTCAGCATTATATTCATCTCTAGCTTTAGCAATAGCTTCTTGATTTCTTTTATTAATTTCACCATATTTCCAGAAGTTAAATAAACCAACACGTTCTAATTTACCTTGATATTTAAATGGTTTAATATTAGAACTTTTAACTCCATGGAAGATATCATAAAAATATTCATAGTTAGTGTTATACTCTTTATTAAATATAGCTAAAAAATCATCTTCTATTTTACCATATAAGCATGGATATGATACAGACTTCTTAAATCCTAATGCTTTAGAATTATCTTTACCATATCTAAACCAGCCGTCATCTTTTCTAACAGGATTATATTTCTCAAACACTGCGTCCACATTAACATAATCAGTAAGATTTGGTTGATAAGTTACTACTGTAGTAGCCTCATCCATACCTAAACTCATTGCTTCCATATTTTTAATATCAAAATCAGCCCAGAATTGTATCATCCCGCTATTAGGATAAATATTATTTGGTGGTAATTCTTTACAGTTAATTTGGTACATCATTGTCATTTGCTCTTTTTTATCATTCATCGGGATATTAAACCCAACAGAAACAAATGGAGTTCCTCCAACTTTACTTTTAAAATAATTATCTTTAGAATCGATCTTATTTTGATAAATTATATCTATAGATTCTCTTTTATACTTATTAAAAACAGCATCTATAGACTTTTTTATAAAATTTACATCTTGCTCAGTAAAGACCTTTAACCCATTTTCGGTTATAGTATGCTCCATTGCAACTTCTTCAATTAAATCAAATATTCCTTTCGACATAAAATCCTCCAATCAATTTTAAAGCTCTTATATAGCCTTATTTAACGTTTTATATAATTAACCATATAAATTATTATCTAATATACTTAAAATCTTTAATAATGGCCTATAAAGCCGTTTAAACGCATTTTATAGTGCTATAAATATATAAGTAAGTAAAATCGGCAGCCGGGGGCCGGGGCGCCACACCTCCTCACGCGCGCGAATAAATAAAATATATTAATTCTCGAATAAAATTACTAAATGTCGTTATTTAGATTCGACTCATTACATTCGTTCTCATCTAAATACGAATTTTTAAAGTAATTTTATTCTCGATCATTTCTAGGAAATGTTCATTCTCGTTACGTAAGTAAATAACTTACTACACTTCATTCCATTTCTTAATAAAAGGTTTTTTAAAATAATATTTATGAAATAATTTATATGAATAATAATATTTAAATTTTATA
>ERZ773214.474-NODE-474-length-26151-cov-9.790926_pt1 | contig 26151 bp, 40 predicted proteins | sample MGYA00511238_ERZ773214 | MGnify/ENA primary metagenome ERZ773214 (study PRJEB29015, sample SAMEA2738157) | human oral metagenome | biome: human oral; feature: human-associated habitat; material: saliva | place: China | collected 2259 ... | reverse complement strand
AGAAAATCAAGAAAGGACTGGAATATGAATAATAAAATAGAAGAATATGAAAAAAATTTTGAAGAACGTAATAATAAAATTTTAAAAACCGATAGGAACCAATACTTTAAGCATATAATAGGGAATTCATCTGCATATATAAAACAAAATTATAATGTCTTATGTGATTATCCATTTGTTGGAGATTGTGCAGGGGGGCTGTGTAGAAGGGCTGTAAATTCTTTATATAAAGATTATATGGAAATATCTCAATTTAAAAATATAAAACCTATACCATGTACATTTAAAGGAAAACCTGATATTTGTATAGGTATACAACAAAATTCTCTTGGTTTTATAGTATTTGGCATAAAAGAATATGACATAGCTGTAAGTAGGTTGGTAATACTATATACACTTTTTTATAATGTAAAAGAATTGCTTTATATACATAGAGGATATGAAAAAGAATTTATGTTCAAAGATCCTAACTTGATTGTTTATAAAATGGCAAAACGTTTTAATAAACATCCAGATGAAGTTTTACATGATATAAAAGCAAGATATAATTGGATCTGTACAAATTATGTAAATGAACTAAATGATTTAATTAAAAATTATAAAGAGGAACACTAAAAATTATATGGCATTTGATTTTGGCATAGTTAAGAATTCTAATGATAATAATGTTATATCTAAAATAACATTAGAAACTCTTAAAAATACTTTAGTTTATAATAATAAGCAAAAGTCTAAGGTAATTACTTATACTGATAATTGCATTACTATAAAGTATAAGTTATATAAAATATTTGTACATATTCAAAATACTAATAATAATGTTAAAGTATTAATTCAAGAGGATAACTATAAAGAGAAACAGTATAATATGTATGCTCCACATAATGCAATACCATTAAGTGTTAGAAAAATGAGGCATGCAACAAGTTTAGAAAGAACTATTGAATACTTTGATACTATAGTAACAGATATTGCAGAAATATTTTCAGCACTTAATGTACCAAAAGATATATATGTGTTGCAATCATTTAATAATTTAGATTCTAAAAATTACAATAATACTTTATTATCTGCAACATCATTTTATGTAATATCTAAATTATATAAATTATATAAAATTAAGCCATTATTTATAAGTGAAGGTGAATTTTCAAATAATATAAAATTTGAAGTTAATTCTAAATTAGAAACAATTATAGTTAAACCTTATTATTTTCATGCAGGTAATACAATAAAGACGAGCGATATAAAATATATTAATACAATTATTACAGAAAATAGTGAATTATATAAACACATTGGTTATAATGTTATAGCAGAGTTAGATAATACAACAGTAAAACCAGAGAATTTACCAAATATAGTTTCAACATTAAAAGATTATTTTAAAAATTCAATGTTTGAGAATATATCACCAATTCTATGTAAATTTAATGATACAAATAATTATATACATTTTGATGAAGTTATATCACATCGTATTAGTTATTACAAAAATTATGAGGTATGCATAAGTAGAATAGTACGAGTATATATGTGTAAATTTATAGCAGGGTCAATAGTGTTAGAAAATATGGAGAATTTCTACAGCACGCCTATATTAAAATATGTTGCCGAGCGTTTTAATAAAAATATAGAAGACGTATTATATGACATAAAGGGAAGATATAACTGGTTATGTATACAATATATGAAAAATTCTTGAAATTAAAAAGACATATTGTGCGATTTACATTATAATTATAAAAGTAATGTTTTGTTTAATTATATAAATGGATATAAAAGGAAAGTTAAAAAATGATACTGACTTATTAAAAACTTTTAAAAATTTTATAAAGTATTTAAACGAATTCAGTAATAATAATGATAAAAATATAAAGAGGCATATTCCACATGAACCAGTAAAGGATAATAAAAAAATTGAAAATCCTTTTAAACAAGTTAATACTAATAATATGAATACAAAATAGAAAGTAGACAAAGATGGTCAATTATTTATACCATTCCCTGAATATGAAAATGAACCGATATTTTCTAAATTTGTAATGAATACTACAGATATTCCTACTATTGGAGATATTAAAACCACTAAGGATTATAAGAAAAAGACTATTGACTTTACTGAAACTATTATGGAAACCCGCCCTAATATTACACCATTAACAGTAGACCCGGTCTCAGTTGGGCCTAACACTTATCCTAAAGCACCATTCTTTGACCCATTTGACCGTAGTAAAACTACTTATATAGATCCTTTACCATGGGAAACAATAGATGATCCGTTACCTTATGAAGCAGGTGAAATTAGGGTTGATAGTGATAAGAGTAAGATTAAGGTATCAGACAAGGTAAGTGAGGCAATTAATAAACTACTTATTGATGATAATGATGAAAGTTTTATAAATTTTGAAAAAGACCTTGATAATATTCTTAATAGTATAAGTAAGTTCTTAAAGGAAAAGAATAAGAGATATGGTAATTCTGCATTAGAACCTTCTAATATGTTTTTTAAAGGAAATTCCGAAGAAGGACTTAGAATTAGAATTGATGATAAGTTAAAGAGAATTAAGAATTCAGATGTATTAAGAAAGAATGATATTGTTGATTTAATTGGTTATCTTATTATTCTTTGTATTACTAAAGGTTGGCTTTCATTTAATGAATTTATTGATTGAAATGCTAAATAATGTTAACAACTAAAAAATAAAGTCCATAAAATTTTTATTTATGGACTTTTATTTATATCTTTGTACCATAATAATAAATAAAACAAATAAAAAATAAAATTATGGCAACAAAAGCACAAGTAGTAGAACTACAAAACCGTATAGAAGAGCTTCAGGCTCAACTTAAAAAGGAACAAGTTATGCATGAAGAAGAGTTAGCTAATATTAAAGCACAAGTAGAGCAAGAAACTTTACATGCATACAAGGAGAAAGTAATTTCATTTTTTGCTGATGAAATTAAGAAACTTATTGAACACGAGATTAAAGAGAACCTACAACTTACCGCTGATATAAGCTATGGATATGGTTCAGATTCTAATATATTGAATGTAACTCTTACTTATAAAGATAAAGTATTAGGTGATGCATCAATTTACCAATAAATGAATAAAAGGAAATATATTTAAAGTATTTCCTTTTATTTTTTAACTTTTCTAAGTGGACACCACGAAGGTATTTGTAAAATATCATTTGGATTATACATAGGTGCAATAAACGTTGCACCAGTTTCTGTTTTTACTGCATTACAATATGCTTCCATATCACCATCATGAGGCTCATGTAATATGCAATTTGGACATTCAGTGCAGTAATTTATAACGGTTGTATGTATTATCTGTGTCATATAATTATTTATCGATTATATTTATTATAATTTTGCATTTGTATATTTTGATATATTGAATTTCCTCCGCCATAACCACTATTATTCTATCCTAAACCACTATATGATTGTAATGGTGTAGTTAATTTACCTAAATTACGTGCTGACATTCTATAGAAATCTGCAAACTATTCATCACTAACTGCAGCTTCTTTTTCTACATATATTTCAAGCATTCGTTGTACTATCTATGTATGTGTAGTTGGTTCCTATTGTTCTAACCAATCTAATAACCAATTTTGAAACATTGTTTGTTCTGGTGCTATACATAAGAATAAGCATGTTACAGATATATCATCATGTATAAGTGTTCCTTCATATGCACCTTTACTATTCTTTCCAAATTGTTCAAGCTATGTTATAGATGATATATTAGGATCTGCATTATACTATCTAATAATGGTTTGATGTTTTCTCATCATCTTTTCACCAAGTTCACAATAATAATTTTTACCATGTTTACCAGTAGTAGTTCTAAATCCATATTGATATTTTATTTTACCATCTGCTGGTTGATTTATGCCATTAGGTGTTTTTATAATTACGGCTTCATAATAACTTGGATGTGTCATAAATTGATTTAACCAATTACTACCATTAAAATTTCGTTCAAATAAAATACGAACATTATCTATATCATTAAATCCCGTTTTTAATATATTAAATGCAATATATTTTGCAGCTTCTGCACACTATACCTCATCTTTATGATTATCTGCATATATACCAATCTATCTATATCTAACTACATCTGTTATATCAATTGGATGCTAATGATCCCTATTTTTTTCTATACGAGCTGGTGATAATAATTCAATTTTGAATATATTGATAATATTATAATCTGCATCTTTTTTACCTGATGCACCAGCCTCTATACCTTGTGCTGTATCAATTACAAATAAAAATGCAGAATGTAATAATTCATAATATGTTAATCTTTCCGGATTAAAATCTGGAGACCATAATATTTTATCTGCAATTTCTGGAGGTGTATCATATAATTCAATAGGTTTAAATTCCTATTTAATTCTATTCATAAATTGAATATAATTAGAACCTACAAGACGAGTTGCATTAGATTCAAAAGATAATCCGAATTCTCGATTAAACATTTCATCACCTAAATCTTCTCGTTGTGCTCGTTCCCATTCTTCATCTCTTCCTGGAACTTCCCACCAATATACTTTAGTAGATACAAACTATTTTGTTTCTGCAATAACTTCAGGATCTGCCATATCAGCTGGAACGGCTTTTGAAAATATTTTGTAAAATAAATTTCCCTTACCACGAGGGGTTGATGACATTATAATCTATGCACCGCGGAATGATGACATAGTTGGATAAATTGAAGCCCAGTATTCATCTATAATATTAGGTGCAATTACTGCAGCCTCATCCACATATAATAACTGAATAGAATCACCGGTTGCTGGTGTTTTTGATGCAGCTGCAGCTTTAAGAGAAGAACCATTTTCAAATTTAATCTTATTAGAACTTAAATTTATAATACCAGGTTTCATGAAGAATGGTAAACCTTCTAATACATCTTTAATTTTACTAATAATTTCCTAACCAGTAGTTGCTTTATTTGCAGTTACTAATGAAGTCTTATCACGGTGAAATACTAAAAACCATACAAAATATGCAGCAGTTGTCGTAGTTTTACCAGACTAACGAGATGACATTACAATAATTTTTGGATATGCAGGTACAATGGTTTCAGAAACTGTATCCCATTTTTCTGAACCATACAAATATATTAATCGTTCTTGATAATCACGTAATTTAACAAGTGTATGTCCTTTATCATTCTTAAACTTTGCATAATGTTTTACAAAGTATAAACAATCCATACTACAATGTTCAAGTACATTTCGTTCTTCATCTGTATAATCAAATAATATGCCGGCATCTCTATATTGCAACTATCCATGCCAGAATGGATTTAGATCTTGCTTACCAGTTTTATCTTTTATTATATTATTAATTACTTCTGTTGAATATACTTTCTATCGTTTTTCCTTTTCTGTTTGTTTATCAAGTGCATTACTTCGTATGTCTGTAGATTTACGAACTCTTGCCATATTTTAATTATAATTTAAATAATTACACTTATATTTATCATATATAAAAAACACATGTTTTTATAGTTTTTAAAATAACTATTAAAAACATGTGATTTTTGTGTGTTTTAGTATCAAATTATATGTAAAATATAGTAAAAACTCAAATATTTTAGTAAAAATTGGTCAGTTTTTATAGGCCAGGTGTGGGGTACTGTAAATTAAGAAATATTTTATAAGGGATCAATATATCTTAGGAATATCTTCCCATGTTGTTACTACACCAGACATTGATGCATTATTAATGATAGCTTCATAATTCTATAATTTCTATTTTAATCTTAATAATATTTCTTCTACATCTGTACTGCCAGTTGTATTACCTTCCTATAGTAATAGTGGATTTCGTGTAATAATTCCAGCAGCTTCATTACTTGCCCATGGAATCCACTCTTGCTTTGTAGGATCGTATGCTTTAATTTTTGCCATAAATCAATTTTATTTCACTATATTTTCTTCTGTAACTTTGTCCTTTTCACAATATATGACCTTTTCATATTTAGATAAGTCTAATCTATCTTTATCATATGATATAACAGTATGTTTATAGTTAGGATTATTTTTTAATATATCATTAATATGATTTTGTATATTTTCTATATCATTATTATTAACTTCTCCTATAACAGTTATAAGAGTATCACTATATGCAACGGTGTATATATTATATTTTATATCTTCTGGTATAGTAATTCGTTTAATATTAGATATTTGATTATACATATATAAACCAAAAATAGGTAACGATATAATATTTTCATTTAAACTATTTTTAATAGTAAAATCATCATAGTTATTATATACATTGAATATGATATGATTTGTACTATCATAAGATGTTTTATTTATAAAATCAAATAATTCATTATTACCAAAAACATTATCAGAACATTCATAATGAGTATTATCTATATATACTTTTAACTCACCATCAGATAATTTCTTTATATCTATATTATAACCAATAATGGTTTTAAATTCAGGTGTTTGCTCTATAGAGAAAGTAATGTTATCTTTTACTTGTATATATTCTCTATATGTTGTAACTAACATATTATTATAAAACCATTTTTCATATGTAGTTTTAATAACATTTACATTATTATAATTATCATATGCAATACGGCATGGATAATATCCTATAATAGTCCATGTAATTACATATGTTGCAGGTTCATCTAAATCTGGTATAATATTTTTAATAGGCATAATACTAACCCAATTAGCATTATCTAAACTTAATGGTGTATTAAATTTTGAAATATTCCTTGTACCTGGAATTATAAGATTAAGTTGTGCTTTATCCATAAAATACGGATATAATGCACAAATACTATCATCATTATTTGTATTCTGTTTTAGATATACCTTTCCATAGTTTTCATCTATAATAGTATTATAATTACTTAATACTTTATTATTAGGTTTTACTGTAAACCTATCTATATAAGCTGCTTTCTTAATACGAGATGTTACTTTCCTATTTGGTATTTCAGCATATTGATATGATAAAAATATATTAAATTCTTCATAATTATTACTTATTATAATATCATTCCATACTTCATTATATGATGATAATTTATGTGTTATATTAGATGGTATGCCACTCTTATGTAATCTTATAATATAAGTACTATTAGGTTTTATAATGCCATTTAATTTATGGTATTGTAATTCATTTTTATCATTTACATATAATAAGTATAAACCTGTAATATCAAGTTCATCATCTTCAGATGTATTATATAATTCAATAAATCCATAATCATATGCAGCATCAGGATGTGTAGTATTTCCTCCTAAATAAACATGTGTTATTTTAAGATTTTCATTTATTACATTATTCAATTTAATAGTAGGTTTAGCTAATGCATCTGTAACATCAATTTCAGGTTTAGATAATGTAGTACCATATGTAGAAGGTGTAGCTGCATGAGTTGTAGAATTATTACCAGATATTTCATAAAATTGATTAGATTTATATACATACAACTTCCATTCACTTCCATCTTCATTAGATGCAAATATAATTTCACCATTTACTAAATTTAATGGGTTATTTCTAAAATCACTAAATTTACCATATTTTATTCCAATATTTGTTACTGTGTGAGGAGGTTGATTTGTAAATGTTGAGTGTTGACCTACTGTATAATCTCCTGCTATAATACCACTATTGATTATACCACTAACTTTTTCATATTGATGTTGTAATGCTGCAACTTGAGTAGTTAATAAATCATATTGAGTTTGCGTTGTTGGTATTCTACCAGTTGTAGTATCAATCCATAATATATTTTTAGATGCTGGTTCTGTATCTTGTACTGCGACTTCCGAAAAGCCCATTGGATACCAGCCGGTTTGTCTTGCTGTACCTACATAATACATGTAATATGTTTCATTTTCTTTCACATAGCATATATTACCAGGATATAATCTATTATCTGGGATATTACTTAAATCTGTAACAGTATCTATAGATTTCATTGCACCTTTTACATCTTCTGATTGTGTAATAGGGAATGTTTCATTTTGTGGTTTTAATATATCTCCTACTTTAATTGCCATATTTATTGAAATTCAATGATTATATTTTTATTACGTGTATTAAGTTTCTATATTGTACGATATAATGTATATTGTACTGGATAATCATATAATTGTAAACTTATTTGACCAACCTTTTCTACACCACCAGCAAAGCCTTTAGCATCTCCCTACTCATATATATAAAAAATAGCATCTGGTTTATTATACAATGTAAAATATACATGTTTATTATCATTACCAATAATAGTTGCAAATTTATTACCAGAAAGATTTATACCTTTCCTTCTACTATTATCTTTGAATATATTAATTATATCTGTATTTGATAATGTATTAGATTCATCTACCATATAATATAATTCTGTATTACATGTACATACCATATTAGTTATATAAGGTGAAGGTGTTACATTACGAGAATCTTTAAATGTCGTACTAACTTCAAGTCTCTTCACTATATTATTTGAATTACCACTTGTTAATACACTATACTAAACTACATTAGTAATTTGACCATCATATTTAGTAATTAATTTAGATGTATCTGGATAATTATAATTATTATAAGTCCAGCCAAATGTAATGTTTTCATTTTTACCATTAATAAATGAAGAAGGTACAACTCGTGGTGTTACACTCACTGCTTGTGGTGCAACATAATACTTATCTTCTAATAATATTGTTATTGCTTTTTTAAGGGAATTTATATCAGATACAGGTGTATTTTTAACTGATATACCGGTTGAATTATCATATAGATATGTACTTTCATCTCGAATAGTATTATATACTGCAGTTAAATCATTACCTATTGAATCTCTATTTTCCTTTAACCATGTTGAAACTTCTAATATTTTATTATTAACTGAAGTATTTAAATTATCTATATTCTAATTTATTCCATCTACTGCCTTTTTAGCATCTGTTCTTGATTGATAATTATTAGAAATATCAGTTTTAGTTAAATATGTACTATTAAAATTATTTCCATTTACATAAAAGTTTTCTATTTTAAATGGATTATCAATAATAAAAGAATCTCCTTCACTATGACCAAATTGCATTAAATTTCCATGAGGATCTTTATAGTATATTTTCTTTAATATAACTGAACCTATATCTAATGTACCATTCGAGGCATCAATAGAAGATTTACCAGTATTTGGATTTGTAACAACTTTTAAATACCTATTATCATAACTTTCTTGACTAACTATATTTCCATTATCATCATATTGTATATGACCAGCAAATAAGAATTTTGTATTATGTATTCTTAATATACCAGTTTTGAATGTAGAAGTTTCTAATATAATATCACCCTATTTAGCATATTCTTGTTGTAATAACTAATCTGAATCATGCTAACGAGAATATACAATATTAGTATATGTTGATGGATTTATATATGTTACAATTGGTTTCATCTTATATGAGTAGAAATTATATATAATATTTCTAAATATTTATTAAAAAAATAAAAGAGTTACTCTTTCATAAGTAACTCTTTTAATTAAATTAATTATTGAATAATCTCCCATAACCAGTCATCTGATAAGGTTCTAAGTATAGACCAGTTTGTAATATTTGCTGCTCGCATACCTCTAAATGTATCGCTATGTGTATTTGCATTATTCTTAATACGTGGAATATTCCAAAATTCTGGTACAGCACCTTTTGCATTAGATTGGAAATATAAGAATCCGCTAACATTAGTAAATGATTGTAATCTACCTACATCAATACATGTCGGTATTTTATTTAAGAATGACCCACTTGAATTATAATTATCAAACATATATCTAATATCAGCTAATCTTAATGTATTTGCAAATAAATTATCATCTGGTACTTCTGTATATATCATATGTGCAAACAATGATTGTGCCGAAACGAGTTTGGTATTATTCTTAAATAAGTCTTTAATATAAACCTGCCAGAATGTTGGAGTATATGAAAATAATCCATCTACTGTACTAAGTTCTGATAATTTATCAAATAATGTAGTTGGATATATGACTGCATTCATATCATTAGTATCTTGATACCATGTATACGGTGCAATATTAACACCACTAAATACATTAGTTAAGGCACGAGTTTTTATTACAGGGTCAAATAACCAAGGACAAATTCTACCATATATACCATACTTGCCAGCTTGTGATATACCTGTATATAATTGGCCTGGCACATTACCTACAATATTGGCAACTGTACAATAACCAGAACTTCCTTCAAATGCATTTCTAATATCTGCATCCTATGTACAACCTGTAAAATAATCTGGAGGACATAAGTAATAAGTAGTATAGAACTTATCAACATCACCATTCGGTGCTTGCCATTGTTCATCACCTGATTTTGTAATTACTGTAGATTTATACTACTTTTTATCGTTTTCATCTTCAAATAATTCAGGTGATACTGTATATGAAGCACTACTTACATTTCCACCAAATAATATGTTACTTGCAATAGGAGTAACTGATGTATAATTACCATCCGGTCCTTTAGTAGATGATCTTTGAATAGTTTTATAAATTTCAGATTGTTTTATAAAATCAATATTCAATGGATTTCCATCATGTCTATTCTTATTAAATATGAATTGGAAAGGATCATATGACTCATTCTTTCTAACCTATGTAGGAGAGTAACCAGCATTTACAATTAGTTTTAATTTATATTTTGGATTTACCTATGAACCTACATTTATCATACTCATAGTATACATTTGTAAATTCTATGCTTTTGAAATATATTCAATAGGATCATAATCAGGATTATCTATATATAAATCACGAATATATGTACCTTCATCTTGTAATGAACCATTAGTAACTTCAGGATTAACATTAATATATTTTAATTTCTTCAAGTCTTCTGGTTTCTTAACTAATTTATAAGGTCCAGTATTCTTACCATAGAAATTAGATATAGCATGTTTCATATTAGCTATAATAGGCTTAGTTACACTATATGGCGCAATACTTGGAGTAGAAGCTCCTGATAAATTAGCTACGGTTTCATCTCTAACATATTTTACACCATCTATAGTAAATCCTAAATTTCTAATATCATATTCATAGTCAGAAGAAGTAGGTTTAGTAGAGAACCACCCATAATCATCTGTAAATAATGACTAATAATCTTGTACTGCTTTATCATATTCAGTTGAACTTACATCTGTATGCGCAGCTAAGAATGTAGTTTTATTCTATGCAGGTGTAACGATATTATTAACAGGAATATCATAACTTAAATTATTCAATACTGTAGCATCACTACTCATTTGAGAATAACCACGGAAATACCATTTATTATCAACTAATAACCAGTAATTTTCATAATTCTAAGTATTATAACCTTTTAACTTATATAATTTACAACCTTTATATACTACATTGTTTACTACTACAATTAAAGATTTATTTGCAACTTCATAATTATTAATATCAAATTGTTTCAAACCATATAATATACCGTTATTAACAACACCTGGTCCATAACCATTTTTAGCCTATCTACTAAGTTGTCGTTTCTAATAGAATAAACCATATGGAATACTTCCAGTTTTAACATAACAATCATGATTATTATGTACTTCATGTATTTCAGTAAATGCATATGCACAGTTAGTAATATTGCAATCATAAAAACCATAAGGTACTAATTTTACATGCCATCTCTAATCTGAAGTCTTATAATCATCACCTAAACCCTACCCAAGATTTCTGAATATACCTTCAATATCGCGAAGATTTTTCATACCCACAAACATAGATTTACTCTAATCTTGTCCATATAAATTATCTTGATCCGTGCCAGAAGGTATAGGTAATGTAATATTCAACTCATTATCTTCTGAATCACCTCCATATCGCATACCCATAAAGAACTATGGTATATCGTATATCTACTTATTATTCCTAAATATTTCATATGGGAATAACTTCATATGAGGTCTAGTTTCAGATGCTAATGGTAAGAACCATTTACGTGAAGCTGGACCACAGAATGACACATAAGATGTTGCTCTATCATTATAATCATTTGATACAAGTGCAGCATTACTACTATATGTAATTTGCTATAAATTAGTTAATGGTAATAATAAATCATTATCAATAAAAATTGGGAATGTTTTTGTACCAGTTGGATTTAATGCCTATGATGTTATACCAGAAGCATTTAATATATTACGACCATCACCTTCACTATCTGATAAAAACTAAAAAATATTAAAACTCTATGCTATTGAAATTAATGAAGTACTTGGTAATTTTAATATATTTGATACTGTAACATCATTTAACATACCTGTACTATCACCACCAAAGTAATGTATCATTTTGCCTATACCAGTAATTTCTGACATATAGTTATTAACATATCTTATATTAGGATGTTTATAGAATAATGGAGTAACTTCTATATAAGTTTCACCTGTAGTAGGTTTAGTATTTTGTACTCTTAATACACTATCATTTCCTCGCACAACATATTTCTAATCAAAATATATAATTACATTTGTACCATTAAGAACCGATTCTAAGTTTTCTATAAATGGACAATGTTCTAAGAATTCAGATGAAACTATTGCACCTTTCGTTACATTAGTTCTATTTCCATTATAGTTATTAGTATTATCTACTGTGAATAATATATTAGATAATGAATTTATATTAGTTATCTGATAATCCTTAATTGTTGCACTTGGCGAATCAAATAAGAACCTATCTATATAAACAGTGGTAGCACCAGGTGTATTAAATGAATAGAATGCATTTGACATATCTCTACATTTAATTAGAGGTGAAAATAATCCATCATAATTAATAGTACTTGTATTGCGTGTACTCATATTATTACCACTAAATGAATGACTATATAATGGACCGCATACAGCACATTCTTGGAATAATCTTGATATACTTACTACTTCCCCACACCATTTAAATAATTGTCGTTTTAATGGCTTTTGAATATTTGTTATAACACCATAACATGCATGGAATGCTGAACTCAAATTATCAACTTTTATATTTTGATTTGTACATGCCGGGTTCATTCTACCAAATACATAATATACATCATCTATTGTAAATGTACTTCCACCACAACTAAAGAATGTACAATATAAACTACTTCCCCATATAGTAAAGTTAGTTACATTTTCACCTTCAAACCATAATTTATCACCACTATTAATCATGGCAACTTGATAATCATTACCATTACTTGCTAATATGTTAGTACTATTTCTCTATACTAATGTTTTGTAATCAGTATTAAAGCTTATATTTCTAAATGAATTAAATGTACTACTTTGTAATGCAATATGTCCATATATACCTTTAATATTGTTATTAATATTATACATAAATCTCCAACCCTAACGTTGATCTACACTTGTATTATATACAGAAGGATAAGGTACAAATGGAGTATCTTTTGTATTAGGAAATCTTAAATATTCTAACCGTGTATTATTATTTAAATTTAAATATTCTGTTTGAATTGTAGAGTCTGGTACTTTAGCATAATTTATATGATCTAATATAAACTTCATTGGCGTTAAATCTAATAATGTAGTAGGATCATTGGTTTCTATAGCACTATATTTTAAACTACAAATATTAGAATTTGCTAAATTAAGGTATTCCAAATCAGTTAAACATGAATCTACTGCAGTATGGTATACAACTATAGGAACTGTCCATGTAACATTATGTAAATCTAAACGAGTTAAATGAGATGCACCAGATAAATTGATATTAGCATCTGCTCCTGATTCCCTAACTGATACTGTAACATCATTTGGATTAAAGTTATTAGATAAATCTATATTTCTTAACTTTGGTAAGTTGGTCAATGCAATAGATGTCAATACTTGGTGATTAGTACATGTAATACTTTCTAATGCAGGACATGAACCAATAGTTAATTGTGAGAGGTTTGGTAAATTACTAATATTTAAGTTTCTTAACTTTAATATAGATTGTAATTCTAAATTTCTCAATGATGTACAACCAGTGAAGTCAAGATTATCTATAGAAGATTGAGACTTAATTGTAATAGAACCTAATGCAGTACAATTAGTTACATTTAATTGTTGCATTACTCCTGATTCAGGTAATGTTAAACTGGTTATACATGAATTACTTGCATTCAAAGTCAATAACTTCTTACATGCACTTAAATCAAGATCAAGAGCACTTGTAGTAGTATCAGATGCTGTAACTTCAGCAAACTATGCATTTGTTAAATCTATATGCCTTAATGAGTTTTCTCCATTGTATGAATATACAGCAAGGTTAACAGCATTTGTTCTGTCTAAATGTTTTTGATATGCAAAGTCTAATGATGTAATAGAAGACATACCAAATAAATCATGTTGGTTCTACATCACGAATGATGCAAATCCTTCCATCTTTTGTATATTTGGACTTCCGTATACTGCAATCTATGTATTATTAGAATCTTTGAAATATGGTAATTTTATTTTGGTATCTACATCATTCTTAATATAGAAACGGTATTTTATATCAGATGAACCAGAACTATTACCTCTTTGGAAACGGTATATACCTGGTTTAGAAACATTCATAATTAACTGTATACCAGTGTCAGTGTTAAATGCTTCATCACTTACTTTACTATTACCTCCAGATGCACCATATGTAGTAAACAAACTATTTGCTAAATAATCAAACTTAACATCAGGTGTTTCTGTTTTAATATCAAATACAGAATCTAAGAAGAATAAACGTTTATCTAACCATTCACGTACATTATCTGAACGTTTACCATGTAACATACCAATATTTGCAAATCTCTTAATACCACCAGAACCAGATGGATCATATTTAGCAAGGTATTTAATATTATAGTCAACATTATATAGTAACTCACCTGCATTACCAACTTGTTCATTAAAGTACTTCATGAAATCATCAACAGACTTCAATAATGTTGTACGAATAAGTCCCCAATAATATTCATAATAATTTTTATATGTTATGCCAGAACCACTTTCATTATAGATATTTGTATAAAGATTTCGTAGATAATATAAACTTCCAGAATCTTCAAACATCTGCCATAACCAACAATTTACTTGGTCATATTGTCCATCAATACTTCCATCAATAATGTTAAAAGATTCCTATGAACCATATCTATCTGTAATTGGATGATATACATTAGTATATGCCGTAGGTTGAACATCTTGATTACCAGTATTTGAAATAGATAAAGCTGTATCAAGGTCATAAAAACTTAAATACCATCTACCAGTTGGAACATTTCTACCATTAGTATCTAATTTACTACCTACATTCCATGAGCGGAATACACAGTTTTTTCCAAGAGAATCTACAAGTCCAAATAACATTACAATTAAGTAATAACCAAATACATTAGTTAATGATAAGCGTTCGCCTACAAGTTCATCAAAAATAAGTTCAAATGATGATTGTCTTATTGCATAACCTTTATCTGTAACATTCCATTTACGAGCATTAGCATCCCATGCAACAGAATACTATTCTCTTGTTTCGGAGTTATTCCATATTGTACCAGCAATCAATTTAGTTAATGCGCCCATTGATGCTCTTGCCGTTGCATTACCATCACTTGGACCTTGGGTTGTTCCATCATATTTCCAATCACCCCACATATCTACCATTGAAATATCTTCTTGTGCAAATAATCGCATTTCATCAGTCATGTAGTTATTATTAATCTCATATGAAAATATCTAATTTGGAATAATTGTTTTACCACCTCCTGATATTGCTTCATCTGCATTATATGTATGATATGTAGTTACAACTGCAGGTAATGGATAATCTTTTTGGTCTGCTGCATCCTAACGGAAACTATAATCTTTAAAGAATTGAAAACCCATATTATAATATGAAGCACGTCCAAGGTTAAATGAATATATACCTAAACAATCTTCTTGCGTTGAATCTGCAAATGTTACTAAAACTATGCATTGAAAACCTTCAAGTGTTAATTTAACACTTGGACCATATTGTGAGATTTGATTATTAGAATCTCGTTGAGTTTTCCATTTATGTGTAGGTTTATGTGTATCAATAGGAGGATTAGCATCAACTACATTATATGCAGGGGGTTGTTCAAGTATAGTTCCAGCTGCAACTTCATTAATCCAACGTCCAATAGTAGCATTATTAGCATGTGCTGAATCTACCATATCACATTTTAATGTATATGCATTTTCTGGAAACCATGTATTTTTAACTTGCACTAATCGTGGCTATAATGTATTAGCATCAGTACCAAATCCAATTTCCAAGTTCTTTGAATAATAACCTTTAGTAGATGTACCTTGAATTTGTACATTACAATCAGTTAAATGTAATGTATTGCCAGTGGCAGGATCAAACATATTAAATTCAACATTAATGAATTTATATGTATTAGGGTTTATAGTATGATAATATTCTCTTGTAAATTTCTAACCTGCTACTTCATTTGTAATACTATTAGTACAGTTAAGATATACAACGGGCATTGGACATGCTGCTGCCATACCAACCAAAGCATTCCATGATAAACCCCCTTTACTATTCAATGAATAGAAGTTTGATTGATTATCCCATAAACCACATTTCTTTGTTGTTGTACTGGTAAAGAAGTTTAGTGCTAAATCTTTAAAGTATGTATCAAAATCAGCAATACCTGCAATATTTTTATTAGATATAGCTTTATTATGTAAGTAATTAAGTACAATATCCCGGTCATTTAATGGCTCTTTATAGAAATTAATATCATAGAAGTTTACATCTACATATTGATCTCTATACTCTGTACTTGCACTTAAGTTTGTATTATAACGGCATGCTAAATAAATTGGAGTATTATCACTAATAGTAGGTCTAATTACATCACCAGTAGCAGAAGTAAGGTCAATTGCACCTACAATAATACCGTTACAGAAAATCTTTATAATTGAAGATGTATCTGTAATATCTGCACTATTAACATCTTTATATGTTTTATCATATACAATATCAATAGTATTGACACTATCATCTGTTGTAATAGGTGCAGTATATTTAATATTATCTGCAAGGTTTATTTCTACTGCATTTAAAGTAATTCGAATACCATGAAATGTACCTTCTGGATTATCTCTATTAGCACGGTCAAAATAACCAATCTATACAATTGTACCATGAGTATATGGCATTTTATCAGCTTTAAATGTAAATGACATAGTAAAGCCAGTATAAGAATCAGAGCGAGCCCAGTTATCAGTTTGATTCCATGGACGTATATCTATTATACCATAAGTTTCATTCTAATAACGTAATTTAGACTATTTACGTTTCTTAGTATCTCCATTATATTCTGTACTATTATTAAGTAAGCCACAGTCTGTACCATTTACATTAAAAGATTGTAATACATTAGTAATTCTTTCAGGATTTATTTTACCATATATTACATTAGATGCCCATTGTATTTTAGGATTACTTTTTTCACGATTAACTACATCTAACCAACCATCATCTTCTATCTACCAATGTGCAAACTATAAACCACCATCACCAGATGTAATAGGGAACATATCTTTCCCACCAGGTTTAACTTTTAAATAATACTTCTTTGTATATAACGTTTGTTTACCTTCTGCAAGTGCATATATAAGGATTTCATATACATCACCAGTTTCAGTTTCAGGTTCAAAACGAGAATATGGAAAAGATACAGGAATTAATTTCTATGTACTAGCCTATATAGATACACCTTCTTTTCTAAAAGCATATATTTTTTCAATTTCTGAATTAAAAGTAGTATTTCTTTGTGATTTCCACGAACCTACCACATCTGTATAAGTATCTTTATGTAGATTATGTAAAATTACAGCATATTGAAATGAATGTACATTAGTTTGTGCAGCAAATATACTAAATGACATAGTACCTAATGCAGTTTGCACTTTATCTGTAAAGGCACTGTCATGTGATTCATTATATACTTCTTCCGGTACTAATTCAGATACAGATAATACAAGTGTTTCAGAACTTGCTTTTACAATAGGTATAGTAATTTTATCAGAAGTCTCACCTGTACTTGCTCTCATCATTGCATTAAGAACATAGTTGGTTTGGCTACTGTTAACTAAATCAATATTAAAGTTTTCTTTATTAATTTCAACTGTAACAAGCTTACCAGCAGTACTATTAAACTAACCAATATTAATAGCGATAGATGAACCTATTGTATCAAAATCACCACCATTTGTGCTATTCCATAATACAAGTGTGATATCATTTGAATATATTTTAGAAAAACAGTTAAATGATAAAGTATTTTTAGCACCTGCTATAACAGTTATAGGAATCTGCCCTAATAATTTAACTGCCATACCAGTATCTTTAATAATAACCGTATATTGATCTACCTAACTATCTTCAGTATCTACTAATATAAAGTCAAGACGATGATATAAAACATTAGCATCATATTTAGTTAAATCATCTATAGTAATACTCTTAGTTTGTTTAGAAACAGTCATTACCTTTTTAACGGGTGTATTAAAGTTACTATCAAGATATACATTTAATGAATATGTACCAGTAGTAGAATCATCTATAAAATAATTCAACTATAAATTCTATTGAATTGTAGTATACAATATATTTTGGCCTTCTGCATCTTGTCTCACTTGATCTGCAGCTCCAGTAATACCTAATAACTTAAATTTAGCATTACTTGTAGTTTCACCACCATTTCCGTGACCATTTCCCCCTCCGCCAAGTGTACCATTTTGAACTACCCAACTTAGATTTCTTTTTGTTCGTTTAATATCTTGTTTTAAATCTAATAATACATCAGTAAGAGATTGCTCATGTTTTTTAGGATCTTCTAATATAAGCTAATCTGTTACTGCTATATTATCACTATTTTCTGTAGAAATAGCTTCCCATTGCTGGGTATCTTTATTGTATACTTTTGAAATCATATAAAAATAAAAATCACACCGAATTTTTATATTTATTATAAATTCGTTGTGATTTTATTTATATTAATATGTTTATGTGTTAAAGAGTACTTTTTAGTATTAAAGTTTTAACATAATCAGGAACTTTAGTAGAACGTACATATACTATAACGTAACCAATATCTTTCCATACTTTATTATTACTTAAAGTTATTTGATTAGTTGAATCAATTGGCACAGGTGTCATATCATTAGATGTATATACTTCTGCTCCTTTTAAAGATTCTCCTATATATGTTACAGTAAGTATTATATCATCTATAGTTGAAACAGTTTCATTATTAGTACTAATATTAAATGCGGCATAAGCATATTCAGTTTTCATATTATCTGCATATGTATCTAAATTAATATGTGTATTACTACTTGCATAATATGGAACAGCATCTTTAAGATTTGTATAAATTTCACTTAATGGTGCATATTCTAATACAATAGGAACATACTTATTAGCAGGAGTAGATAAAGTTGTGGGATATAATGTAGTAGGAGAATATTTACCGATACTATCTAATGATGGATAACTATTATATATAAAACCTTTACCATCTGCATCACTTTGCCATATGTTTGTTAATGCATTACTTTGATATGTTAATGTATCCTATGTAATCTTATATGTCATATAATATGGTCTACATTGTGCAGGGTTTTCATTAGTATTTTCCTTTTGACCTGTTGGTTTATTTTCTGTAAATGGTGTATATTCATATTCCCATGGAATAAATCGCGCAGGTAATTCTTTATTAGATTTATGTTTATAACCAGTAGCTTGACATGTTACATAACCTGGTGCAGTAATTTTAGTAAACTATTTCCATGCACCCATAGCACGGTTTACTTTACCATCTTCTGTATTTTCATCCCATGCGTCTAAATTAGTATTTTCTGGATCATTTGCAGGTACTTTATAATCATTATCTTCAGGATGATTACTCCATTTTGTAAAATAATTTGACCAACCTAAATCTGCACTTTTACCAGTAGTATACGGAATTATAGGGCGATAATTAAATATACCTGAACCATCTTTTGCTACATTTTCATATATAGGTTTAGAAATAGCATGTGTATGTTTATGTCCACCAATACATAGTCTTATACCCGTTTCTTGACAGAAACGTGAGAACCAAAAAGTACTTAATTTAGGATTATCATCATATAAAGCATTATTCCAATACTTATTATTATATGGATAATTTAATTGTGAACCTGATCTATTACCGTTAATTCCTATATTACCATTAGCATCTTGATATTTTTGTTGTCCTTCTCTTGTAAAATATGAACGTATAGTATTAAATGTTAATAATGTAAATGGACAATCATGTACCGTAGCAATTCTCCATCTAATTGGATTATTATTTGTTTTACCAGTAGTACCACCATTAACCTTAGCCATATCAGCATATGCCCATCTTCTAATATGTGGCATTAATAACTTCTATGTATCTGCTTTCATTCCATATATAATAACATTACATGATTCAATTGCCGCTCTTTTTGTATCTACAACTTCAGAATTCATACAAATAAAGTGTGTATTACCATAATTAAATGAATACATAGAATCAATAAAAGCATCAACAGTTTTTTCACCATCAGTAATAGTAAAGAATGGTGGATTTGTTTCATCAATTTCAAATGTATAGAACCAACGATATTGATTATAATTAATCTTTTCAGCATCAGTACCTTTAGTTTCATTAAATAAATTACCAGGTCCTAAATCATTATTACCAATAACACACATTTCTACATAATTCTTTAATGATGCTCTACCATTATAATAATCAATCCATTCAGATAATCTATTACCATCTTGTGTCATATCACCTGTATTAAATGTAAAATCAAAGCCTTTATCACCACAAACACCTGAACCTCCTTTTACTTCCCATTGCGCAATCTTATCACATGACATACGATGCATCTCATATTCATTCCAGTTAAAACCTTGTTGATCTGTAATCTACACAAAATTCCAACCAGTAGTTTTAAGTGTTGCATCATCTTTAACTTCAAATTGGTATTCTTCACTAATATAATTTTCAAGTGAAGTACCTACTCTATACTTATAAATACCAGGTGTTAAATTCTTTATAATTACTTTATGTACAGTGAAGTTAGTACCATCAACACCTTCCATATGTATACGATTATATGCAGCTGCACGAACTTTAGATGTTTGTCCGTCCATAGATTGTATAAAACCTGGCTTATTAATCCACATTCCACATCCAGCATCAGTATTTAAAAGATTAGTGTTAGAAGCTTGTAACCATATCTAATCTTCATTATACCCAATACCGTTTCGTTCTACAAATATTTTAGATTTACCCATCTAATCTGCACGAGCAATCCATAAATATTCATCTTGATAACTTGTTGAGATCCAATTAAAACACCGTGTAGCACCAGTTAAAGTAATTTCATTACCATTAACGATTTCTTTATATGATTGTTCAGGTACAGTAGCTTGTCTACCAAATGTACATGTAACATAATTAGGAATATCATCACGGAATTTAGATTTCATTGTGTATATATTCTTCTTCTCATTAGATGCTTTTGGTCCGTATTCTACAACATTCAATAAAGGTAAATCTTTCTTATCTAAGTCAATATATGTCCACATCGTACTATTTTTACGATTCTTAAATGATCTCATTTTATCTGCTGCTGTAGTAGGATCAAATTGGAAATACTTATACATTAATCGATTTTTTCCGAATGTGCCACATGCTCCACCTTCATTAACTGTAATTGCATCTGTACCAGTTCTATAAAAACCGGCAACTTCTACATAACCACGAGGTACAATAGAAGAAGTTTTCCAATCTAAAATACCTGCACCTGGATTAGATTTAAAATCTGAACTATAACTATCTAATGTAGATTTATCACCAATAAACAAATAAAATGCACACTTTACATCAGAAAATTTCTTTAATGAATTATTTTCTTTCCATTCTATATCATAGTTTTTTACTTTAATTAATGTATAATTACTATTAATTACAGAACATTGTGCACCTCTAATAAGATAAGATGATCCAGCTTTAATAACTCCATGTAATTCAATAACATCCCATTTAATACCATCTTCTGTATATGCTAATGAAACACCATTTAGTGAAACATCATTATCATTAACATTACTTAACTCTACATAATTATGTGAACATCTTCGATAATCATGTATATCGGCATCTCCTCCTGCAAATACACTATTAATATAAACTTTACCAATAGCACTTCCTGTACCTGCTCCAGTTGCTTTCATACCATCTAATTGATGAGTAGTTAAGCCTGATATTAAATCATCTGAAATTTTCTATTTAACATCACTCCATGGATATACTTGTATTCCACCATTTTCATCTACCTTAGCTTGATATTGTCCACCTCCCATATTAAGGTAATTAACTTCGATAGAATTAGCCTTTAATAATTGTTTAATAGTTGCAGTTGTAGATGATATATTACCATCTTCGATATGTACATCACCATTACCATTTGGTTTGGTATCAGTAGGTTTACCTTTTACATTTATATAACTGCTAACATCTAAGAATTCTGTATTCATAATAGTTGTATTTGGATCGTCTTGATTTGGATTTTCTGGATCTATAGGTGCAGGTCCACCACTTCCAGTAATTAATTTTAATGTACCTTGTGTTTTAATATATAATTGCTTTGTATCAGTACACCATAATAATTCATTATCTAAAAAATATGCTTTATTTGCTTGCATATCAGCTTTTTTACCAGCCTTTATACATACATGTGTAACATTGGGTATATACTTTTCGGTAGGTTCTAATGGTTCAGTGCCATTATTATATTTCCAATTCTTTATTTCATAAGTAATTGCATCACCATAACCAAATATACATGAAAAATCTATTGGTATATTCTAATTACCTTTAACTGCATAACCTTTTAATGAAAATATAATATCATCAGCATTAAAATTATCTAATGCACTTACAGTAGTAGAGAATAATTCAGTTTCATTCTTTAATGTATTATTAACCTTAGAAAGTGCAAAAGTTTCATTTCCTACTTTTAATTCTATAATAACATCAGATACAGTTTCATCTGACATATAATTTTTATCGAATGAAGTTAAGAATGCTGTATATTTTACATTAACATCATAAAAAAATTTAAGTTCTTTTTTCTTAATTGAAAATCCATGTGTTTCTTTATAAATTACATGTGAACCATCAGTAATAGATTCATCCGGAGTTTCAACCAATCCTAATTTTGCTGCCGTATTATTAAAGAAATCACCGCTATTAATTTGATTTTCAAAAGCATACTTAAAGTAATTAACTTGTTTCTATAATGCTCTAATATCAGACACCATGCTGTTTATTAACTATGGTGTATAAAATTCATTTGTTAATCTATCACCTGAAGTATCAAGCCATAATGCAGATGTATCTTGTGGTGCTTTATCATCTACAATTATCTAATCGGAAAAACTTTTCTTTTGTGCATTCCACTTATGTTCAGGTGCATTATATACCATATAAGTCTTTAATGAACTTACATAACATAATGTACCATCTTTAAGGTCTGTAGTATCAATACTATCTAAATTATCTAATGTATCTACCTATAATATTCCACCGCCAGAAGAAAATGGTTTCCATTCTGTACCATCTAACTGGTAATATTTTTTCTCACTTACTACATAAGCTAACATACCATTAAGTAAGCGAGCAGGTTTTATATCATTTAATTCAGCTTTGGTTTGTACAGTATGCAATCCACCCTATATATCATTCGCAATAGATATAGGGTAAGTTTTACTTCCAGGAATAAGAGTAGATGCTACTTTGATTGCCATGTATTTTTAAATAATGTTTTAATTATATTTGTGCTAAAATATTTATCAGACTATTACTGTCCAATTACCAGTCAATGGGTTTTCAGAACGATATACATAATAATCTACTGGTTCATGCCTATCTGCATCACTAACTAAATCTAATTTAACTACACCTAAATTTATTAAACCCCCAGTTCCAAGTGGACTTGTACCAGTTTCATAAATTTGTGTTTTATCACTATCTATATTATGATATGAAATTATATAGATATAATACTCTGTAGGACCTTCACCTAATGAAATTGTTTGTTTTGTAGTATTATCTACACGATTATATGTTAGTATATTAGTAGGTTTCAATATATTACTACTTGCTTGAATATCAGTAATAGTATTTAAACCATTAATATCTTTTGTAATATATTGTGGTTTTATAATTTTCATAGTTACACTTGTATTAATATTGACAGGACCATTATTTTTAGTATCTTTATAATTTGTTTCTATAATTACAGGTACACGAATATCTGAAGTCGGTATATTCTATAATGCCCCAAAATTTGTTGTATAATTATGTCCTGTATTAGTTTTAATATTATCTTTTATATTATTACCGCCATTAGATAATGTTTGATTATCACCTAATACAGCTTTGGTTAAATTATCAATATAATTATTAACTGTTAATGTTATAGTCTAATGAACATCCGGTTTACTACCATACATAAATGTTGGATTACTTAATTGTACAGTATAATTAATTGGTACAGGAGGTTGATAATAAAAATCATCCCATAACTTCTATAAACTTGGATCTTTTACTATCATTTCCCTTATTAATTTATAAATACCTGTTGCATTAATATTATTAGGTTTATCTTCATCATGTCCTATTTTAGTACTAATATCAGTTAATGTATTATTAACAGTATCGCAACAATTATCAATATATTTGTATATACCTGTACCATGAGATTTTGGGAAATAACCTGTATTTTTTTCTTTACCTATTAATGTTAATACGTATTGCATACAAAAATTAAATGCTTCTATACTAACACCTTCAGGTAATGCATATATATTTGTATCAGTTAATCTATTGTTATTATTAATTATTATTCTATTTATATTATTTTCAAATTCATCTAAATCTTCTGGTAAATCCCTTTCTAACTATCCTAATGAAATATTAAAAATAGACTTTAAACGCATAAAATCAAATCTCTAATTATGTGTAATTAATATTTGGTTCTCTTCATCTATTATTATATCGTATGGATTTGTACTCATTTGAGCACTATATATCTATTTTACTCTAATATTAGTATTGTTAACACCAGCCATACTCATATACTCATGATTATAAGATGAATTATGTATTCCACTTCTGGTATATTTAAAATTAACTGGATTTAATGACATTTATTATAAATTAATATTTAATTATTTATTAATAACTATATATAAAAATGAGAATTGGTATTACCAATTCTCTTTAAGGCTTAAAAATTATTTAGTAAAATAATTATAATTTACTTTCTATATGTATTTCTATTTTTGGTTCGTTGATTCTTATAATGCATTTGACCCTTCTTTTTATTAGAATAACTATCACTCTTCTTCTTTTGAAGTTTAATGCCGAGCTCTGTAAATGGAGTAATATCCGCTTTATCTAATAAGTAATTTACTTTATCTAACAATGCGGCTTTATCATGCTTTAGAAGATATAGAAGTACACTATAATCATTTGAAAGGTTATGATTAATCTTATACTTATCTACATCCGCATTTGCATTATCTAATTCTCTATTAGGTGTTAAAACAATATAATCAAGTACATCTTCCTTTATTGTTTCATCTCCTAATATAAAAGTAACATCTTTACGCTCTCTGCCACACAATAATAATCCTTCTGCACCGTTATCAAAGATTACAAATTTACCACCATCACGTTTAATAGATTGTATTACATCTTTCTTGATTTTATCATATGCACTTTCAACTTTAAAGCTTGTTCGTGTTGATTTTACATTTAACTCTTTTTGATTTACCAGTTTTACTTCTTCTGCCATATAATTTTTTATATTTTAATTAAAATAATTTATTTTCATTATACTTTAAATTTTTATACCATACATTATCTTCCTTACCATTAAAACATGTACATATTTTATAAATTAAATAATTATTTATAA
>ERZ773214.471-NODE-471-length-26294-cov-5.530394_pt1 | contig 26294 bp, 19 predicted proteins | sample MGYA00511238_ERZ773214 | MGnify/ENA primary metagenome ERZ773214 (study PRJEB29015, sample SAMEA2738157) | human oral metagenome | biome: human oral; feature: human-associated habitat; material: saliva | place: China | collected 2259 ... | reverse complement strand
GTGTTAAGCACGCCGCCAGCGTTCGTCCTGAGCCAGGATCAAACTCTCCATGATACTATGGAAAGAGCTCTTTTGGCTCGTCCTTACTTATTGTTTGTTCATACTTACTCAATGAAATCTTATATACATAAGACCTCGCACTCTGGCGTTCATTTGGTTTGTATTGTTCAGTTTTCAAAGGTCACTCGCCGTTTGGCGACTCGTTTATCTTACCGCATTCACCTTCTCTTGTCAACCTCTTTTTATCTGTTTTTCCGTTTTATACATAAAAAGTACGGGGTATACAAGATTTTGTATACCCCGTACTCTATGCTCCTCTATTCGTCGATATCTACAATCTTCGACGGATTCATAATATTGTTCGGATCTAGGGCTTTTTTAATAGCTTTAATAATATTGCGTTCCCCTTCCGGCGTATGACGTTTGAATTCTTTCAATTTCTTATACCCTACGCCGTGTTCACCCGACATCTTACCGCCCAAAGCATAGACTTCCTTAAAGAGATCGGCATGGAAGGATTCCATCTTTTCCATCCACCCTTCAGGCGACAAGCCGTCCTTATTCAAGGGCAATACGTGAATATTGCCGTCGCCGATATGGGCAACCGTAACAGTGTAAAGACCGTGTTTTTCTTTTAAGGCCGGCAGCTTGGATGTAATTTCGGCAATCTTGTCCAAGGGTACAACAAAGTCTTCGGCAACAAACATAATATCGATGTCTCTCGCCGCTTCGGCAAATTGGCGGCGGCAACCCCAAATTCGTTCATCCGCCGCAATAACATCGACGGCGCCGCACTCTTCACAAACATCTCCGGCTTTTTCCATCTTTCTGTCTAACTCATCTTCATCAAAAGTTTCTACCGTTACGATAACATAGCAGACCCCTTCATCTACATGGGGCAATGTAATATCGCAATAGTTTGACGAAATTTTCAATGCTTCATTATCCATGTATTCAATGCTGGTCGGTTCAATCCCCGCTTTGAGCAACTTGTTCGGCAAGGTAAAGGCTTCGTCATCAGTCTTAAAAATAGATACCAGGTCAAACTTATAGGGCGGTAAAGGACGAAGTTTCAACGTGACTTCCGTAATAATCCCCAAGGTGCCTTCAGAGCCGCAGAAAAGTTGTTCCAGGCAGTAGCCGGTCGAACATTTTTGTAAGCGGCCGCCGATATCTACAATATCCCCTGTCGGGGTAACCACCTTCATGCCGTAAATTTGATTTCTCGTCGTACCGTATTTAACAGCCTTATTGCCGCCCGCATTGGTTGCCACATTACCGCCGATTTGACAGCTGTCGGCACTACACGGATCTCCGGCATATAAAAGCCCCCGTTGACGACACTGTTCCTGTATTTCACTGGTCCGAACGCCCGTCTGAACAACGGCGTACAAATTATCTTCATCCAGTTCCAGAATCTTATTCATTCTGTCGAGTTCCATAACCAACCCGTGGTGAATGGGAATAGCTCCACAGGCAACGCCCGATCCGGCGGCACGCGGCGTAATAGGAACTAGGTGTTCATTGGCAAGTTTCACAACGGCCGCTACTTGTTCCGTCGTTTCCGGGAAAACGACCACTTCCGGTGTACGGAACCAGTAGGAGTTCCCTTCTTCATCCGTTTGGAAGGTCAGAAGTTTTTCCGGGTCCGTCGTAACTCCCTTTTCTCCTAAAATACTACGTAATTTTTCAACAAATTCCGGTGTAACCTTATTGAATTTAGACATGATTTCATTCCCTCCGTTTACATTAAGCCGTTTTAATCTTACTGTCCCATGCCGCCCGCTTTAGTATCGCGACCGGCCCACACAGAAGCTATAAACGAACAACAAATAGTAGTCCATACGACACCGATGGCCCCCGGCAAGGCTGCCACGGGATCGAAGTACTGTACGGCCAGTGCTACGGCTAAAGCCGTATTCTGCACACCGACAACAAAGGTCATGGCCTTACCTTTTTCAGCCGGCATCCGCAAAAGCTTGGATATGGCAAAACCGAGCGCCAAACCGCAGAAGGTGTACAATACCAGTGCCACAGCCGCTTCCAGTGCTACTGCCTGTAACAACTTGACGTTTAAGGCCACGACAACCAGCGTTACCGTAACGATGGCAAAAATAGTTGTCGCCGGCACGAGTGCCAAGATAGTATCCATATACTTCGCTGCCGCCTTACGAATGACCAGTCCGAGTACCACCGGTACAATGACAATTTTAATAATGCTCATAAACAACGCCATTCCGTCAACATTCATATACGTTCCGGCATAAAACATCAACAAGGTCGGCATGACAAGAGGTGCCAACATAGTGCTGATACTGGAAATAGTAACGGATAAAGCCTTATCCCCTTTTGCCAAAAAGGTCATGACATTCGACGTCGTTCCCGTCGGCGAACAGCCCAACAGTATAAGTCCCACTGCAAGCATGGGAGACAATCCCAAAATCTTACCTAAGCCGATCCCGACCAAGGGCATACATATATATACAGTAAGAATACCGATAATAACATCCTTGGGTCGTAATATAATCAGCTTAAAGTCCTGCGGGGTCATCGAAAGTCCCATGCCGAGCATAATTAAACTCAGACAGGGAGAAATCACTACCTTGTAATCGCGAAACATGTGCGGCCACATGTAAGCGATAGCGGCCGATATGATAACCCATAAAGGCACATATTTAGCCATGAAGGCAATACACTTTTTCCAATCACCCATAGCATCCCCTCCTAATATATATTTATAAGTACAAAATAATTATATCAAAGAGGCGTCCTAGTATAAATAGGAATAAACGGCTTATTTGTCATTTATATAACGATTACTTTCTTCTTGCCGTTTATGCAAAATACGCTTAAACGTTTATCTTTATACAAAAAAGGCATTTTTGCCGTAAAGCAAAAATGCCTTTTCTTACATTCTACATCAGCGTATCTTGGACCGGTTCGTCGCTTCCTTCAACAGAAATCGTATCGAGAGCGGCCACTTTATCGTTTTCTTCAAGTCGCTGAATCTTGACTCCCGACGTATTGCGTCCCTTCTTAACGCCGATACTTTCAATATCCGTGCGAATGACGATGCCGTTTGAAGTAATGAGTATGAGCTCTTGCGTATTCCGAACAACTTCAACACCCACAATGACCCCGGTCTTCGGCGTAATCTTAAAGTTTTTTACGCCCTTACCGCCACGACGCTGGACCTTATAGGCATCTACGTTATTGCGCTTGCCGAAGCCTTCTTCACTGACTGTAAGCACTTGTGAATCATCGGCCAGGATGTCGGCACCGATAACCATATCGTCTTCAGCAAGAGTGATGCCGCGAACGCCGCGCGTATTTCTGCCCATGGGCCGTACATCCGTTTCTTTGAAGCAAATAGCCATGCCCTGCTTTGTGGCAAGGATGATATTCTGATCACCCTTGGTCATGCGAACCTTAGCCAGGTGGTCACCGTCCATGAGCGATATAGCAATGAGACCGTTACGGCGTACATTACTGAATTCCTGTAAGGACGTCTTCTTTACAAGGCCCCGTTCCGTCGCCATGAACAAGTTTGCCTGCGGATCGACCTGGTCGACATCAATCAACGCGTTTACTTTTTCCCCTTGTGACAGAGGCAAAAGGTTAATAGCCGCAATGCCCTTGGAGTTTCGGCTGTTTGCTTCGGGAATTTCATAAGACTTCAAGCGATAGACGCGACCGAAGTTGGTAAAGAAAAGCACCGTATTATGAGCCGACGTATATAAAAGATGGTTAACCGCATCTTCATCCTTCGTCGCCATTCCCTTTATGCCGCGACCTCCTTTATTTTGTGTATGGTATACATTGGCATTAATACGTTTAATATAGCCGCGTCTGGTCAAGGTCAGCACCATACGTTCATTAGGAATGAGGTCCTCTACATTTAATTCCGACGTATCCGCTTCAATCTGTGTGCGGCGTTTATCGGCATACTTCTTTTTCGTTTCCAGAAGTTCATCTCTGATAATACCCATGAGTTTGTGTTCATCAGCCAAGACACTACGCAAGTAATCGATTGTCTTTTCCAGTTCGGCATATTCTTCCTGAATCTTATCGCGTTCCAAACCGGTCAAACGACGTAAACGCATATCCAAAATAGCAATGGACTGCTTTTCGCTCAAATCGAATTTACTCATTAAGGCATTCTTGGCAATTTCATCCGTAGCCGATTCACGAATCGTCTTAATGACTTCATCTATGTGATCGAGGGCAATGAGCAACCCTTCCAAAATGTGCGCCCGCGCTAAGGCCTTATCCAGTTCAAAACGGCAACGTCTGGTAACGACGACCTTGCGATGTTCCAAATAATAAGCCAATACTTCGCGCAACGTCAGTACCCGCGGATGTCCGTCCACAAGAGCCAGCATGATAACGCCGAACGTTTCTTGTAGCTGTGTATGTTTATATAATTTATTAAGGATAATATCGGGATTTACGTCGGCACGCAATTCAATGACGATCCGCATACCTTTACGGTCCGATTCGTCACGCAACGCCGTAATGCCGTCAATATCCTTATTGCGCGACAAGTCGGCAATACTTTCGATAACCCGAGCTTTATTAACCTGATAGGGAATTTCCGTAATGACAATGCGATTCTTTCCTTTGGACATCGGTTCAATTTCGGCACAAGAACGCATCTTCACGCTGCCGCGACCGGTCGAATACGCCTTAAGTATGCCTTCACGACCGAGAATCTTGGCGCCTGTCGGAAAATCGGGACCCTGAATCTTTGTCATCAACTGATCCAACGTTACATCCGGATCATCAATCATCATGACAAGCCCGTCAATCACTTCCCCTAAATTATGGGGCGGTATATTCGTCGCCATACCGACGGCAATCCCTGCCGAGCCGTTTACCAGAAGGTTCGGAATTTTAGCGGGAAGTACGGTCGGTTCCTGTAAGGATCCGTCATAGTTCGGCATAAAATCGACAGTCTCTTTGTCAATATCTGCCAGCATTTCGCCCGTAATCTTTGCCATACGTACTTCAGTGTAACGCATGGCAGCCGCCGAGTCGCCGTCTACGGAACCGAAGTTGCCATGACCGTCTACTAAGGGATACCGCGTCGAGAAATCCTGTGCCAAGCGAACGGTCGCATCATACACGGAACGGTCCCCGTGCGGATGATACTTACCTAATACTTCACCGACAATACGTGCCGACTTCTTATACGGTTTATTAGGTGTCATACCGGCTTCGTGCATAGCATACAAAATGCGGCGATGAACGGGTTTTAACCCGTCTCGTACATCGGGCAACGCACGCGTAATAATAACACTCATGGCGTAGTCGATATACGAATTTTGCATTTCGTGTTCCAAGCACACGGGTAACACTTTATCAAATTGCTGTTCGTCCACAATGTCACCTCAACTAACAAAAACGTTTTCTTAAAAACAGCAGCTCATAACTGCCGTTATGAGCATATCCGTTTTATTATAGCAAATACGGCCGATTTTGAACAGTTTTACATAGCCTGACGTTTACAAAGACTCGGCTCTGTCAAGGAAGGACCGTATAATCTCGCAAGAAGCGTGGAATTTTTCCGCTTCTTCGGGTAATAAAGGCACCTCAATGATTTCTTCAATGCCGTTTTTTCCTAAGACACAAGGCACGCCGGCTACGACATTTTTCTCCCCGTACTGACCCGTAAGAACGGTCGAGCACGGCCAAATCAACTTTTGATCATGAAAAACCGCACGAATCAACATGAGCGCCGCATTGGCGATACCGAACTCCGTACAACCTTTAAAGTCCACCTCTATATCGCCGGCCCTTTTAACGCGAGTCTGCAGCTCATCCAAATCCGTATCTGCCAATTCCGGCTTACTCTTAATTACATCTGTAAAGGGACGACCGTTAATACGTACCGTCGACCAGGCGATAAATCCCGAATTCCCGTGTTCTCCGAGACAAAATCCCTGTATGGAGCGACGGGCATACCCGGTAAGATTGCCGATAACGCGAATGAGTCTGTATGTTTCCAAGCTCGTCCCCGTGCAGAAACAACGACTTGCTTCCCACTTCATGGCCCGACGAATATATTCACAAATAATATCTGCCGGGTTGGAAATATTAATCATAATGCCTTTAAAATCCGCTGTCTTTAAGCGGCTTACCACTTCATCGGCCATACGAATGGAATCATCGAACATATCCAGCCGAGTTTCTCCGGGTTTGCGGCTACGGCCGAAGGCCGTAACCAGTATATCCGCATCGTTCAACTCTTCATATCCGCCGGCACGAATAACCGTATCACGACCGCAAGCCGCACCGGTTACGGCATCGTCCAGGTCGTAGGCCTGACCGACGGCCTTGTCTTTATCTATATCGATAAGGACGATATCATCCGCTTCACCCGACTGAATTAATGCCAATGCTACATGGGAACCTACGTGTCCTGCTCCTACAATAACGACTTTCCGAGTATCATACATCTTTTACGTCCCTCCGGTTTTATATTATTTGAAATATTCCGTACCTGCTGCAAAGATGGGTTGTACCTTATTACCGTCAATGTTTCTGAACATCGTTTCACCCGTATATCGTTCCGTATGCGCCATCTTCCCGAGAACACGGCCATCGGGACTTGTAATACCTTCAACGGCAAATACCGATTGATTCGGATTAAACGTGCTGTCATAAGTAGCCTTACCGTTCAAATCTACATACTGAGTAGCAATCTGGCCCTTAGCCGCCAGTTGCCGAATCTGTTCGGGCGATGCGACAAAACGACCTTCACCGTGAGAGATCGCCACCGTATGTATATCACCGGCCCTTACATTGGAAAACCACGGCGACATGACGGAGACTACCTTCGTATCGACCATGCGCGACAAGTGGCGACCAATGGTATTATATGTAAGCGTCGGACTGTCGGCCTTTAGAGGCTGAATGTGTCCGTACGGTAACAGCCCAAGCTTGATTAATGCCTGGAAGCCGTTGCAAACTCCGAGAACCAAGCCGTCCCGCTTATACAGCAAGGATTCCAAGGCTTCCGCTAAGGCCGGGTTACGGAATAAGGTGGCAATAAACTTTCCCGACCCTTCCGGTTCGTCACCGGCACTGAAGCCGCCGGGGAACATAATAATCTGCGCTTGCCCGATGCGCTTTTTCATTTCTTCAATGGAATCTTCTAAAGCCTGCGGCGTTTCATTACGAATAATAAAGGTATCCGTCACGGCTCCGGCCGCTTCAAAGGCATCTGCCGAATCGTATTCGCAGTTTGTTCCCGGGCAAACGGGAATAAAGACGCGAGGCTTGCCGAATGATTCGCTCCGTTTCGGGCCGTACGTCGTATAAAGAGGTAATTCGGCACTCCCATCTGCAGATTGGCTCTGTAAGGGGAAAATACGCGACAAAGGTTTTTCCCACGCAGTCTGCAATTCCGACAAGGAAATACGTACGTCTCCCGCAACGGCCGCGGGCTCTTCAATCGTCCGAGCCACGACGGCAACGGCACTGAGCTGCTGAGCCCATTGAGCCCCTTTTTCCGCATCTGTTTCTACTACAATCGCTCCATACCGAAGGGCGAACAGGTTTTCAGAACTTACGTCCGACGAGACCGTAAAGCCGATACCGTTACCGAAGGCCATTTCCGTAAGGGTAGCCGCCAGACCGCCTTTACCGACGGCACGTGCACTGTAAATATCTCCTGCCGCCATATGTTCATGAATAAAATCGCAATGCTGACGGAATACGTCCCAATCCAAAACAGCATCTTCTCCTCGGCAAACATCAAAGAGAACCACTACATGGCCGGCCTTTTTAAATTCCGGTGAAACAATGTGCTTTGCATTTTCCGTCGTTACGGCAAAGGACACCAGTGTCGGCGGAACCGTCAGCTGTTCAAAGGTACCGCTCATGCTGTCTTTACCGCCGATAGCCGCAATTTGCAGTTCCTTCTGAGCCGTATATGCCCCCAGCAGAGCTGCCACGGGCTCACCCCAAGCCCGAGCATCCGTACCGAGGCTTCTGAAAAATTCCTGCAGCGTTAAATACGCTTTTGTACGGTCACCGCCTAAGGCCACTAACTTCGCTACAGACTGAACGACAGCGTATAAAGCACCATGGAAGGGACTCCAGGATGCCAACTCGGGATCATATCCGTGGGTGAAAACACTGGCTGTTTCCGTCTTTTGTCCCACACCTACGGGAATACGTGCAACCATACCTTCAACCGGGGTCTTTTGGTATTTTCCGCCGAAAGGCATGAGAACCGTACGGGCACCGATAGTGCTGTCAAAGCATTCCGCAAGGCCCTGTTCGGAGGCTACATTCAATGAACCCATGGTGTTTAGCCATGTATCCTTAACATCTGTTACGACAGGCGCCGCAAAGAAATCTTCTTCCTTCGGATTTTGCACGACAGCCTGACGGTGCTGCATGACACCGTTTGTATTCAGGAACCGGCGAGATAAGTCTACGACATCCTTGTTTCGCCATTTCATGACCAGGCGATTCGTATCCGTGACGGTAGCGACTACTGTTGCTTCCAGATTCTCTTCCGTCGCATAAGCCATAAATTTTTCTACATCTTTAGCCGCAACGACAACGGCCATGCGTTCCTGTGATTCGGAAATAGCCAATTCCGTTCCGTCGAGCCCTTCATACTTCTTAGGTACCGCATCAAGACAAATATCGAGGCCATCCGTCAACTCGCCGATAGCCACGGAAACACCGCCGGCACCGAAATCATTGCACCTTTTAATAAGAGTTGTGACTTCCCCGCGTCTGAATAAGCGTTGAATCTTTCGTTCTGTAAGAGCGTTGCCCTTTTGCACTTCCGCCCCGCTCGTTTCCAAGGACGTAAGCGTATGCTTCTTAGAAGAGCCCGTAGCTCCGCCCATGCCGTCACGACCGGTCTTACCGCCCAAAAGAATAACTACATCGCCGGGTTGCGGTTCTTCACGAACTACATTGGCACGCGGTGCCGCCCCTAAGACTGCCCCGATTTCCATGCGTTTGGCTACAAACCCGGGATGATAATATTCCTTAACCTCTCCCGTCGCCAACCCGATCTGATTACCGTATGAACTGTAGCCTTTGGCTGCACCCGTCGTAATCGTTCTCTGCGGCAACTTGCCGGGAATCGTATCCTTTACGGCTTGCCGGGGATCCCCGGCACCGGTCACACGCATAGCCTGGTATACATACGCACGTCCGCTTAAAGGATCGCGAATGCACCCTCCCAAGCACGTAGCCGCGCCACCGAAAGGTTCAATTTCAGTCGGGTGATTATGCGTTTCGTTCTTAAAGAGGAGGAGCCACTCTTCCCGCTTACCGTCTACATCGACAGGGACGATAATAGTGCAGGCGTTAATTTCGTCCGATTCATCCAAATCTTGCAACTTTCCCGCCGCTTTCAGTTCCTTAACGGCAATGGTCGCCATATCCATTAAAGTCTGCGGTTTTTTGCGTTTTAAAGCTTCTCGTGTCGTTTTATATGTTTCGTAAGCACGGCGAACAGGCGCCGTAAACGTTCCGTTTTCAAAGGCAATATCCGTGAGTTCCGTCATAAAGGTCGTATGACGGCAATGATCGGACCAATAGGTATCGATAACACGAATTTCCGTCATTGTCGGATTCCGTTTTTCTTCATCACGGAAATAATCGCGGCAAAACAGCAGGTCTTCATAGCTCATAGCCAGGGACAGGCTGTTTCTGAGTTCCTTAAGCTCTTCATCGGACATCGTAATAAAACCGTCTATAACAGGTACGTCCGCCGGTTCTTCCCAAGCCGTTTCCAAGGTTTTCACTTCTGCTAAAGAGGCCTCTCTCGCTTCAACGGGGTTGATGCAATATTGTTTAATTATTTTCTTATCTTCATCCGTCAGATCGCCGGTAAACACGAAAACTCGAGCTGTCCGTACAACAGCATCGTTTTTCATGGTCAACATTTGCAAGCATTGCATAGCCGAATCGGCCCGTTGGTCATACTGACCGGGCAGATATTCAATAGGCAACACAAAAGCCCCGTCGGATACGGGCAGGGTATCATATACCGCATCCACAGGGGGTTCGGAAAAAATCATATCCTTGGCTGCCGCAAAGGCCGCATCGTCAAGACCGCTCAAATCGTAGCGATTGTACAAACGAACGTCCTTAAGTCCGTCAATCAGCAGGTTTTCTTTCAAGTCCGCATACATGCGTCTTGCTTCATGTGCGAATGCATCTTTTTTAGCAACGTATAAACGACGAATGGATTGCATCGAGTGACCTCCTCAAGTCGATAAATAATTTACTCGTATAGATTATTATACGGCTATACGTCTGTTACTGGCAAGGCAAAAGGCCATTACCTATGGACAAAATACGCCTCTATGTGTAAGATGTGTACCAATGAGAGGAGCTGTTACTATTGAAACGTGAATTACCTAAAGCCAATGAGGTGTGGCGGCATTTTAAAAATAAATTATATTTGATCGTGTCTATTGCCACTCATTCGGAAACCCGAGAGCCCTATGTCGTCTACAAGGCCTTATACGACGATTATGCAGATTATATTCGCCCTCTGGATATGTTTATGAGCGAGACGGACAAGGTCAAGTACCCTCAAGCCGAACAACACTGGCGCTTTGAAAAAGTTGCCGACGCGGCTGCTACGGACCCGTACCGCCATACGGACAGGAGGTAATTTATGCGCTCACAATTCTTTGACGGCTTCAATTTCAATGATAAGAAATATAGCCTTGTGGCTATTGAAAAGCCGGAAGAGCTTTTCAATATAAAAAGTCTCCCCTTGCGGCCTACGGTTTTTGACGAATCCTGTCTGCGCGGCTACTCGGCGGTTTATCGACTGGACGATGAAAAACGGCTTATTCTGTCACAGTTATTTACCAATAACGGCAACGATGAAGCTCCCTCGCTCTTCGGAGTAGAACCCGTTTCTTTCCATTCTCCTGCCGGAAACGTACGCTACGACTTGGAAAAGCCCGTAATCTATACGGGGTCGTTCCTGATTGCCTACAAGTTTATTCACGAATTCTTTACCCCCTTCGGTTACCAACTCCCCCATGCCTTCGAAACTGTATACGAGTTAACGTTTGATAATGGCGTGTTCACCCGCGTAGAGGATCGCTCCTCAGCCGCCGCCCGCTTACGTACGGAATATGAGCCGCCTATAAACACCAAGAAAAAGTTGCAATCGAAGTTCGGCAATATATTTAAAGGAAAATCGGAAGAATTCGGGTTCGACGATGATATTATTGCCCAATATATGGATATAAGCTACGATACAAAGTATCTGTTTTAATATAACGCCTCCTGCAGGGAGGCGTTATTTACATTTTCGTATATCACCGCAATTCTCAGTAGCTTATAACCGACTTCAATGGTATTATGAGAATATCTATACATAAAGGAGAGATTATAATGTGCCATACGATTAAAGACCTCGTCACCGCTTACGGTAATAAGGTGATAGATAACAGACGCTATTTGCACGCACATCCGGAACTGTCCTTTCAGGAAACCGATACGGCTCACTGGATTCGCGAACACTTATCTGCCGCAGGCATTCCTATATTAGACGGAATTTCCGGCAACAGTACGGTCGGGTATCTTATCGGGTCTCAACCGGGGCCGTCTATCGGCTTACGCGCCGACATCGATGCCTTGGGCCTTACGGAAGAAAGCGATTTCCCCTTTAAAAGCACAAAACCGGGCGTTATGCATGCCTGCGGTCATGATGCTCATACAGCGGTACTCATGGGTGTTGCCGAAATCCTCGCCACCCATAAAGATCTTATAAAAGGCACTGTATACTTTATTTTCCAGCAAGGTGAGGAGTTCCTGCCCGGCGGCGCCTGCACCCTTGTTGAAGAAGGCATTGCCGACAAGGTGGATGCGTTTTTCGCTATTCACGTCGATGCCGAAAGACCCTTCGGATCTGTTGATGTCCTGGAAGGAACTCGCTCTGCCGCCATCGCCACTTTTGAAATTACCGTCACGGGCAAAGGCGGCCACGGCAGCACTCCCCATACAGCCAACAATCCCCTCTTACCGGCTTCCGATCTGGTAGATGCCATCAGCATGATCCCCGCAATGAAATGTGGCCCCTTAGATAATGCGACAGTCAGTGTTACCTACTTACACAGCGGCACTCACGGCGTTGCCAACGTCATTCCTGAAACAGCTGTCTTAGGCGGTGCCGTACGCGTATTGGACACGCAGTTGCGCAGCTTTGTAACAGCGGAGATAAAACGCTTGGGAGAAACGATTCCCGCAGCCTACGCGTGCAGTTCGGAGGTAACGATAGTCAACGGTTATCCGGCAGTTGTAAATGCGTCGGCTTGCGTTGCCGTCATGCAGGAGTCGGCTCGTGAAATCGGTCTGGAAGTCGCTCACATCGACCCGCGGTTGGGCGGCGAAGACTTTGCTTATTACGGTATGAAAAAGCCGGCGGCCATCGCCTGGTTCGGCATGGCCGATGCAACGGGAAAGCACGCACCTACACCGCATCACAATCCGAAATTCCGCATTGATGATGAAACGGGGCTGCCGGCGGCCTTGGAATACATGCTCACCGTATATACCAAGGCTTGCGAGGCCTTCGCCGCTCATTAATGAATGCTCAAAGACATGCAAAACGCCGACGACATATGTCGTCGGCGTTTTATATTCAGCCTTATTGGGGAGGCATAAATCCTCTTTCCATGGCCAAATAGGATTCATATCTTTCTTTTGCATCTTGTTCCGTCTTTTCAAACAGAGCTTCTGCCGAATCGGGGAAGGTCCGCAAGAGGGATGCGAATCGAGTTTCACCCATGAGGAAGTCGCGGAAGCTTTCCTTAGGCGGCTTCGAGTCGAGAATGAACGGATTCTTGCCTTCCTTCTTAAGAAGCGGGTTGTAACGCCATAAGTGCCAGTATCCGGCTTCTACAGCGCGTTTTTGTTCCAACTGGCTCTGCCCCTGACCGATTTTCAGACCGTGGTTGATGCACGGTGCATAACCGATAATGAGGGCCGGGCCGGGGTAAGCTTCTGCTTCCTGCAAGGCCTTCATAAACTGATTCTTATCGGCACCCATAGCGACCTGAGCTACATATACATAACCGTATGTCGCTTCCATGAGACCGAGATCTTTTTTCTTCGTCTTCTTGCCCGATGCTGCGAACTGTGCTACAGCTGCCGTCGGTGTTGCCTTAGAAGCCTGACCGCCCGTATTGGAATACACTTCCGTATCGAAGACGAGGACGTTAATGTCTTCGTTCATAGCCAAGACATGGTCAAGACCGCCGTAACCGATATCGTAAGCCCAACCGTCACCGCCGAAGAGCCACTGACTGCGTTTTACAAGGAACTGCTTCATCTTATAAACGCGTTCCAATTCAATGTGGCCGTCTTTTTCAGCTTCCAACAGTGCCGTAACCTTTTCAGCCCGTTCGCGAGTGCCTTCGCTGACAGACATCTTTTCTTTCCATTCAAGGAGAGCGTCTTTCAAGGCCGTACTTGCGGCTGCGGATTTCAGAGCTTCTTCTACATAAGAAGCGAGGAGTTTGCGTTCCGCTTTTTCAGCAACCAACATACCGAAACCGTATTCGGCATTGTCTTCGAAAAGGGATGTTGCCCAAGCCGGACCGTGGCCCTTTTCGTTTTTCGTATAACCGCAGGTCGGCGCACTACCGCCCCATACGGAGGAACAACCGTGTGCATTGGCAATCATCATACGATCGCCGTATAACTGCGTAATAACTTTACAATACGGAGTTTCGGCACAACCTGCACAAGCACCCGTAAACTCAAGTAAAGGCTGTTCAAACTGGCTGCCGATAACCGTTCCTTTATTAGCCGGATTGGGCTTATTCGGCAACTTAATAACATAATCCCAAATAACGGACTTGGGTTGTTCTTCATCGAAGGGTTTCATAGTCAAGGCCTGTTTCGGGCAAACATGCGTACAGCTACCGCAACCGAGGCAGTCCATGACGGAAACTACAATGCTGTATTTATAGTCGCCGGCCGTCTTAATAACCTTGTTCGTGTATCCTTCCGGAGCCTTAGCCGCTTCTTCGTCAGTTAACAAGAAGGGACGAATAGCCGCATGCGGACATACAAAGGAGCACTGGTTACAACCGATACATTTTTCATTATCCCAACTGGGAACGAACATAGCAACGCCGCGTTTTTCTTCGGCACATGTGCCTGTCGGCCAGTGTCCGTCTTCAAAGCCGTCGAAAATACTTACAGGCAGGTCGTCGCCTTCAAGACGATTGGTCGGCAACGCAAATTTCTTATAGAATTCGGAATGGCCGGACATATCGATTTCTTCATCAACAGCGTCGGCCCAAGATGCGGGAACATCGATCTTAACAATATTCTTAAGGCCTTCATCAATAGCCGCATAGTTCTTGTTAACGACTTCCTGGCCTTTTTTACCGTACGATTTTACGACCGCTTCTTTCAATTTTTCGATAGCTAAATCTACGGGAATAACTTCGGACAGCTTGAAGAACGCCGACTGCATAATCATGTTAATGCGCCCGCCTAACCCGATAGACTGAGCAATACCTACGCCGTCAAGGATATAGAACTGAACCTCGTTTTTGGCGATAGAGCGTTTCATAGCCGCCGGCAATTTTTCTTCCAGTTCTTCCGGTTTCCAAACTGTATTGAGAAGGAAGGTGCCGCCCTTTTTAATGCCTCTGAGCAAGTCATAGTTATATACATACGACTGTCTGTGACAAGCGATGAAGTCGGCACTGTTTACCAAATAAGGCATATTGATGGGACTGGAGCCGAAGCGTAAGTGAGATACGGTTACACCGCCGGATTTCTTCGAATCATACGCAAAGTATGCCTGTGCATACATATCCGTGTTATCGCCGATGATCTTGATAGCACTCTTATTTGCACCGACCGTTCCGTCAGAACCGAAGCCCCAGAACTTACAAGCTTTCAACCCTTTAGCCGCCAAATTGACTTCTTCTTTACGCGGCAAGGATTTAAAGGTTACGTCGTCGACAATGCTGAGCGTAAAGTCTGTCTTCGGTTCAGCTTCTTTCAGATTATCGAATACGGCAATAACGTCTGCCGGCAAGAATTCTTTGGAAGCAATACCGTAACGGCCGTTGTAAATCTTCGGACGAATGTCTGCACGTGCAAAGGATGCGGCTACACTGTGATACATAGGTTCGCCGTTGGCACCTGTTTCTTTTGTACGTTCAAGAACGGCAATTTTCTTAACGGTCTTCGGCAAGGCTGCCAAGAAATGTTTTTCCGACCAGGGACGGAACATGTGAACATTGATACAGCCCACTTTTTCGCCTTTTTCATTCAAATAGCGAACCGTTTCTTCAATGGTCTGAGCACCGGAACCGATGGCGATAATAACGTATTCCGCATCGGGTGCCCCCGTATAATTGAAGAGATGGTATTCACGACCGGTTATTTCATGAATCATCTGCATGTATTTTTCAGCTGTTTCGGGAACCTTGTCATAGAAGCGGTTCAACGATTCTTTATGCTGCATATAAACTTCCGCCGGTTCACAGAAAGCTACCGCTTCGGGATTATCCGGATTCATCGCATGCTTGCGGAAAGCTTCAACCGCTTCCATATCGAGCATGGGGCGCAAGTCTTCATAATCAATAACTTCGATTTTCTGTAATTCATGGGATGTACGGAAACCGTCGAAGAAATTGATAATAGGCACACGACAGGAGATAGCCGTTGCATGTACGACGGCTGCCAAGTCCATGACTTCCTGTACGCTCGATTCGGCCATCATACAGATACCCGTACCGCGCATAGCCATAACATCGTCATGACCGGCGAAAATGGTATAGCCGTTAGAAGCAATAGTTCTGGATGCTGCATGGAATACGGCAGGCAGCAATTCCCCTGCTACCTTGAACATGTTGGAAAGCATGATCATCATGCCCTGAGACGACGTAAAAGTTGTCGTTAAAGCACCGGCATTTAAGGCTCCGTGCAAGGTGCCGGCTGCACCTTTTTCAGACTGCATTTCCTGTACGAGAACCGGTACTCCGAAGAGGTTCTTGCGACCATGGGCCGACCATTCATCAACATGTTCAGCCATAGGCGAAGACGGCGTAATCGGAAATATAGGTGCTACTTCCGTGAAGGCATAGGCAATGTGAGCGGCCGCCTCATTGCCGTCCATTGTCTTAAATACTTTTTCCCGACTCATTTCTTTCACTCCTTTTTTAATTTTCCGTTTATCTTTCTTTTAAAGCATAGCTATTATGCTTTATCTTGATATTATTGTAATCTAAAACGTTTATCTTCTCAACAAAAAGCCACCTCCTTCTGAACCGTCCGTTTTTTGAATAAAAACACAAAAAGAGAGAAAATGCGATAACAAAGGCATTTTCTCTCTTTTTATTCACTGGTACTAAAAAAAGTACCACACAATCTTAGGTTGTCGGTTCCCGCTTTATTTTGTCAGCTTTTCCAATGTGCCGGCTATAACTTGGACGAGTTGGGCTACCGTATCGAGTTCCACTCGTTCATCCGCACTGTGAATATCGTGAGTTTCCGGACCGACCGAAACGATGTCCAAGTCAGGATTCATAGCATAGAGGAAACCTGTTTCCAAGCCGCCGTGCATAGCTTCCACGCGCGGTTCTTTACCCATTACGTCCTTATATGCATCAGCCATGAGGGCCTGCAACTTACTGTTTTTGCTTTCTGTCCAAGCGGGGAAGGGCTTTTCTATATGAACCTTCGTTCCCGTGCATTTTGCCATAACAGGCATGACGCGAACCAAAGCCTGCAGACGAGCGTCAGACGACGAACGGGGGAAGTACTGGAAGGCCAATACATCTTCACGAGTTTCAATCGTTCCGAGGCTGGCTGAAAGAGCCGGCAAACGCGGCAAGCGGCGATCCATAGCAAAGACGCCGCAATGGAGCAAGTTGATAACATCGACAATCGATGTCGTATCTTCCGCAGAAAGAACCGATTTCGGAAGGTCTGCCGGCGTAACTTCGAATACGGCATTCGGATCCGTTTCTCCGTAAACAAGATTAAAATCTTTTTCCGCTGCGGCCACCGTCACCTTCACACGATCAACATCCTTTGCCGCTACTACTACGACTGCCGATGCATCGGACGGAATAGCATTAGCCGCAACGCCGCCGTTGTAATCGGCCAAAGCATATTCCACGCCGCCTTCAGACAAGCGATACAGGACATCGGCTACAGCCTTAATGGCGTTGCCGCGACCTTCATTAATAACTTCGCCCGAATGGCCGCCGGCCAAAGCATGGGCACGAACAGTCAATGCCGTATCGCCCGTCGGAGCACAACGGTGCAAGTCACGTGTAAACTCCATATGACAACTCCCTGCCGACGCGACACAAATAACATGAATCGATTCGGAGTCACAGTTAATAACATACTTAGCGTCTTTTACGTGGTCTGCCGAAAGAGATAAAGCACCGGTCATATTCGTTTCTTCGTCGACTGTAAAGATAAGACGCAACGGGCCGTGCTGAATTTTTTGTTGTATGAGATAAAGCGAAATCGCTACAGCAATCCCGTCGTCCGCACCGAGACTCGTCCCGTCGGCACGCAGAATATTTCCTTCACGCACCAACTTAATCGGGTCTTTTTGCGGATCAAAGGCTACACCCGGCTTAGCTACGCAGACCATATCCATATGGCCCTGTAAAATCGTCAAAGGAACGTTTTCACAACCCGGTGTTGCCGGCACATCGGCAATAATATTATACATTTCATCTTGTCGAGCCTTTACACCCAATTCGGCAAGACGGGCAACAATATAGTCACTTACTTCTTTTTCATGATGAGACGGGCGGGGATGTTTGGCAAGCCCTTCAAACTCCGTCAATACGCCCGAAATAATTTCTTGTTCTGTCATAACAGCGACCTCCTTCGCTATGGGTCAAAACTTGTATAAACCTATACTGTAATCGTCAATATTATAACATACCCATACCTTCCCGTCTTGTACTTAAACGCAACTACGGTCCTTATTACTGACTTTTTCGGCATTATTCCGTCATCGTTTCGTGACAATAAGTATTCTTCTATAGTATACTATTTAGAACCGAATTGGATTTTTATCATATTTTAATTAAGGAGGTAGAGTATATGAACTCTCAAAAAGATGTAACCGTATACCCGACCCTACCGGAACTTACCTTCCGAGGTATGTTCCTGGGTATGCTCATTACGGTTATCTTCACGGCGTCCAATGTTTACTTGGGCTTAAAAGTAGGCTTGACGTTCTCATCATCCATTCCGGCCGCCGTCATTTCTATGGCTATTCTGCGCATGTTTAAAGATTCCAATATTTTGGAAAACAACATGGTCCAGACCCAAGCTTCTGCTGCCGGTACGCTGTCAGCCATCATCTTCATTCTTCCCGGCCTTTTAATGCTGGGATACTGGCAGGGCTTCCCCTTCTGGCAAACCATGGTTCTTTGTGCTTGCGGCGGCTCGTTAGGGGTCTTATTTACCATCCCTTTACGTCGTGCCATGGTTGTAAACAGTGACCTTCCTTATCCTGAAGGCCTGGCTGCTGCGGAAATCCTGAAAATAGGCTCCGCTTCTCATGACGAAGACAAAAAAGCATCCAAAGACACGGGCATGAAAGATATCGTTAAGGGCACGTCATTAGCAGGCTTAATCAGTCTATGCGCCAACGGCTTCCATGTTCTGTCTTCCGAATTCAGCTACTGGATGTCCTTCGGCAAGGTGACGACACAGATTCCCTTGGGCTTCTCCATGGCCCTTCTCGGTGCCGGTTACTTAATCGGCATTGCCAGCGGTATCGCCATCTTGGTCGGTACTCTCCTGGCCTGGGGTGTCTTCGTTCCCTATTTAACTTCCACATTATCGCCTGCCGAAGGGCAGACGGCTGCCGCCTTTGCTAAGGCCGTATGGGCTCAAAAGGTCCGCTTTATCGGCGCCGGCACCATCGGTATTGCCGCCATCTGGACACTGATAAAACTGCTGGGGCCCGTTATCGACGGCATTAAAATGTCCATTAACGCGATTCGCGCCAACGATACGGCTGAAAAACAGGCTTTGCACCATACGGATATCGACATGAGTCCCAAAGCGGTAGGCCTGGTTTTCCTGGCCATCCTGGCCGGCCTCTTCTTCACCTTCTACACCTTTGTCGCTGATGCGGCTCTGCCGGCAAGCGTAAGCATTACGTATATTGTCGTCGGTATTTTAATCGCCATTCTCATGGGCTTCTTCGTTGCCGCCGCCTGCGGTTACATGGCGGGCCTCATCGGTACCTCTGCAAGCCCCATTTCGGGCATCGGCATTCTCGGCATCATCGTTTCTTCTCTGGCCGTCCTTGCCTTAGGCAATGCTTTCAATATATTCGCTACGGCGGAAGGCGCAAAATTCGCAACGGCACTGGCCATTTTTATTACCAGTGTCATTGTCAGCATCGCCTCTATCTCAAACGATAATCTTCAAGACTTAAAGACGGGCTATATCGTCGGCGCTACGCCCTGGAAACAACAGGTAGCCTTAATTCTCGGTTCCGTAGTCGGCGCCATCGCTATTGCGCCGGTTCTGAATCTGCTCTATCAAGCTTACGGCTTTACGGGAGCACTGCCTCGTGAAACCATGGATCCGTCACAGGCACTCGCCGCTCCGCAGGCAGTCCTCATGACGACCATCGCGCAAGGCATTTTCAGTTCCGATTTAGACTGGAACTTCATCCTCTTCGGTATCGGCGTAGGCGTCGTTGCAATTATTGTCGACATGCTTTTGCGTAAGAGCACCAAGTCTCTCGCTCTCCCTCCCTTAGCTATCGGCATGGGCATTTACTTGCCTCCTACCTTGGAAGTTCCCCTGGTCATCGGTGCCGTTATCGGCTATTTCATTCACAAGCACTTGCGTAATCGTGCTCAACAACGTAACCCCGAACACGTAGAGGAGGATGTAGACGCTTGCCATCAGCGAGGCGTACTCTTCGCCTCGGGACTTATTGTCGGCGAATCTCTCATGGGCGTTATTATCGCTATGATTATCGTCTTCTCCATTACAACCGGCGGCAGTGAAGACCCGCTGGCTCTCGTAGGCAAGGATTTCGCTAATACGGCCGACTTCCTCGGATTGGGCGTATTCGTTCTTTCCATCATTTATTTCATCTATCACATCTTGTCGACGAAATTTACGCCGTCTGACAAATAATAGAAACGAATTAAAGCCGTATGGCCGAAAGGCTATACGGCTTTTCTCTGTTCTCACCTTCCGCCATATGATAAAATACACATGTAGATTCATATATTGAGGTGATTTCAATGCAAGGTCTGGCATTGTCTTTACAACAAAAACAAAAAACAACCCAGTTCCAGAAGCTTGCCACAACATTGCTAACCCTTCAAGGTCAAGACCTGGATGAATATATACGACAGCAAAGTGATGAAAACCCGCTGATTGAGGTGGCTTACCCTTCTCGCCGTCCCGATGCGGACCTGCCTATAGCCAAACTGTCGGAAACGCCGCAAGAAAGGCTGAAAAATCAGCTTTCTTTACTTTCATTACCCGTAACGATTCGAAAAATTGCCGAATTCATCATTGATTCCTTGGATGAAAAGGGGTTCTTTAAGGACGAAGACTTGCGAACGGCCGCCAGGCTCCCCTTTAGCCGTTGGGATATCGGGCGCGCAGCCATAGCCGTTCGCTCCCTCGATCCGCCGGGCGTCGGGGCGCGTTCGCTTTGCGACTCACTCATTATCCAAGCACGCCGCAAAAAAAACTGTCCGCCCCATACATTACAGCTTTTAAAAAATCACTATGACAATTTTCTGAACGGTCGCTGGCAAGTTCTTCGCAAGGAATCAGGCATAACTAACGATGAATTATCAAAGGTTATCGCTTTTTTACGTACTCTGTCGCTGGTTCCCTTGGAGCAAACGCCTCCGACGGCATTGTGGATTCGACCTGAAGGGGAACTGGTCATCGACACGGACACCGCATCCGTTCGCCCCGTATTGTTTCAGGCCTGTCCGTCCGTACGCTTCCGTTCCGACTTGTATGCGAGTTATCACAATACGGGGGATAAGCCGACACAACTCTTTTTGAGTCATGCCAAGCGTTCATATGCAACCTTACGTTCCGCCTTGGCTTATCGTTCCGATTCCATTCGACGAGTTTTGGAAGTTATTGCCACCGAGCAGCAGGAAGCCTTGCTGGCAGGCGTTCCGTTACAACCGTTAACACAGCGCGATATTGCCTTACGGACGGGACTGAGTGAAACAACGGTAAGCCGAGTCTGTAAAAATCGATACATACTTTTTCGAAACCGTACATACAAGATCCAGCATTTTCTTTCTCGTGCTTACGAAAAAGAGGTAGGTTCCAGTATTTCAGATGACGAGGTAAAACGAAAACTGCTTGCCCTGATTGATACGGAAGACCGCACCAAGCCCTATTCGGATAATGCTTTAACAAAGCTTCTTGTTGCCCAAAATATCCCCATCGCCCGTAGAACGATAACTAAACTGCGATTGCAACTGGGTATCCCCAACAGCACTATTCGAAAGGCCCATAATTCTAATTCTTAATTGCTAAAAATCTACTGTAGAAGTATAATTTAAATGTTGCAAGAATATAGTTATTATACGTAATTAACGGAGGATGATTTCGTGGGTAAATTACAGTGGAAGCGAGTTTACGACGCACCGGAAGAAAGCGACGGATACCGTATTCTTATTGATAGACTTTGGCCGAGAGGCATGAAAAAGGAAGCGGCCGAACTCTCCGACTGGGCCAAAGACATTGCTCCGTCAACGGACTTGCGCAAAAAGTACCATCATGGGGAGATTTCCTACGAAGATTTTGCCGCCGCTTACGACAAGGAATTATCCGATAATGCAAATTTACCGACCTTTGCTAAAGAAATCAAAGATCACCTTCGTGACGGTAATGTAACACTCCTTTACGCCGGGAAAGATCCGGATAAAAGTCAGATTCCTACCTTAAAAAACCATATTAATAAGCATGAACATATTAGCTGAGAAAGGGTGTATTTACTAATGAAAACACTGAAAATCGAAACGGTCATTGGTCGCGAAATCATCGACTCTCGCGGCAATCCTACTGTCGAAGCGGACGTAATTCTTTCCGACGGGACCGTCGGCACCGGCGAAGCTCCCAGCGGTGCATCTACAGGTCAGTTTGAAGCCTTGGAGTTGCGTGACGGCGACAAATCCCGTTTCGGCGGCAAAGGTGTCGACAAGGCCGTGACAAATATTAACACGATTATTCGCGAAACACTTGTAGGTATGAACCCTTGTGACGCCTACGCCATTGACCGTGCTATGATCGCCGCTGACGGCACGACTGATAAATCCAAACTCGGTGCCAATGCTATCTTAGCCGTATCTATCGCTACTGCCAAGGCAGCCGCAACGGCCCTCGGAATCCCTTTATATCGCTATATCGGCGGCATTAGCGGGAATCGACTACCCGTTCCGATGATGAATATTCTGAACGGCGGTGCCCATGCAGCCAATACGGTAGATGTACAGGAATTTATGATTATGCCTGCCGGCGCCCCTTCCTTCCGTGAAGGCTTGCGGTGGTGCACGGAAGTATTCCATGCCCTGGCAGCCCTGCTGAAAGAAAAGGGTCTGGCTACGTCCGTCGGCGATGAAGGCGGCTTTGCTCCCGACCTGGCAAGTGATGAAGAAGCCATTCAATACATTCTTGCCGCCGTTGAAAAAGCGGGCTATAAACCGGGTAAAGATTTCGTTCTGGCTATTGACGCCGCATCCAGCGAATGGAAGAGCGGTAAAACAGGCGAATACGTCTTGCCTAAATGCGGTAAGAAATATACATCCGAAGAATTGGTCAACCACTGGAAATCCCTGGTCGAAAAATATCCTATTTATTCCATTGAAGACGGCCTGGATGAAGAAGACTGGGAAGGTTGGAAACATATGACGGAAGTACTCGGAGATAAGGTTCAACTCGTAGGCGACGACCTCTTCGTTACGAACACGCAACGTCTTTCCAAGGGCATTGCTCAAGGCAGCGCCAACTCTATCCTTATTAAACTCAACCAGATCGGGTCCCTTACGGAAACGCTCGACGCCATTAAGATGGCTCATCACGCCGGCTTTACGGCCATCGTTTCCCACCGTTCCGGCGAAACGGAAGACACCACCATTGCCGACTTGGCAGTCGCTTTGAATGCGGACCAGATTAAAACCGGCGCTCCTAACCGAAGTGAACGCGTAGCTAAATACAACCGTTTGCTTCGCATTGAAGAAGAGCTGGGCGACAGTGCCGTATATCCGGGTTTCAACGCCTTCCAACAAAAACACTAATATAAATAAAAAGACGTATGGCTTAAGCCATACGTCTTTTTATTTGCTCTAACAGGCTTCTCTTTTATCACCCACTTGTCTTGTACAAATCAACGTTGTACACAGGCCGCTTTCAGTATAGTGAGCCACCTCAAGCTTATATAAATCAGCTGTTCATACGATTGAAATATTCAATAGCCTTCGGGCTGAATTCAATAAACGTATTGCCGTATGAGAAAGGACCCAGTTCATACGGTTGGTATACGAGATTGATATATCCCCTGCCGATTAAGAAGTAGTTGTCCGATGCATAGTTTACATGCCATCCCCGTGGTAGATATGTTTTTTTACGAGTGCTCGTATAAAAGGAGAGGACCCCGTCTCGTACAGCAGTATCCAGTTGTTTGGCACTTGCAATTTTGACGTAGTTATATAAAGGAATCCGTTGGCCCGTTCTCTTGTCATATACCATGCCTTGGGTTCGATATGAGCCGTGAGCTGCCCCGGCACGATAATAATACGTTGTTAACAAGAGAGAAACTATGTCCTTATCTTCATAGGTTACTTTATAGCTTTGCGATACTTGATAGACATGATCCCCATAATAGGCATTCTTAGCTTCACCTACATAAGCGGCAATATCCGTATTAATAGCTGTCTGAGCTACCACATTTTCCGTATACACGAGGGGATACTTCAAATCCATATTCATATCCGTTTGGCTGCCCGTCACTACTTCGGCATACGCCGGTAGTGTCGCCAGGGTGCTTAAAAGTGCTATCATCCCGATTTTCTTCCAATTCATTACATCCTCGCTCCTTCTATTTAATCGAATCTTTATTTTTGTCTCAGTATATTTTCCGCTTCTGTACAGACATAAGCCAACTGTCGGGATAATTTTCGCAATCTTCGGGATGAATGTACCCATGCGGCGCAACAGGCAGCCAGTACGGCACTGCCGATAATATCACTCGTGTAGTGTACACCCGCGAAGACTCTGGACAGTCCTTGTAACAAGGCCCACCACAGAAGACGGGTACCTCCGCTTTGCCGGCTAAGAATAAGCGAAAAGGCTGCGGCTACGGCATTTAGCGTGTGATTACTCGGAAAGGATGCGTTATCTCCGTGAGTAATACGTGCCGTCCTACCTCGAGTAAACGGTCTCGGTCTGTGCCAGATACACCGAATAAGATGTGACACTGACGACGCCGCAAGAACGGAAAAAAGTGCCTCCACAAGGGCCGCCCGTTTTCGTACCCGCTCCTTACGAGATGGTATAAACCACGAAACGATTCCGTACAAGGGATAAATAAGAAACCCGAAACGAGCTACCCAAACGAGAAGTCGCTCACATCCCTGTACCACTACAAAAATTACATAAATAAGGCGTAAAATACGTGACATTTACTATACCCCGATTATTTTTTCACGGCCTTGATCAAGGCTTCTACATGTACGTCCGTTACATCTACAACTGGCACGGATATATTCATCATCTCGAAAAGAATCAGCAATTCCGTACACCCTAATATAAGCGTATCTATATGATGGCTGCCAATCATTTCTTCAACAAGGTCCGAAAAATATTTTTGTGCCTTTTCCGTTACGATTCCCGCTTCCAATTCTTTTTCTATAATCTCATGAACCTTCAGCTGATCGCCTTCTTCGGGCACGATTGCTTCAATACCCGCATCTCTAAAGGCCTTTTTGAAAAAGTCCTCCCTCATTGTAACCAAGGTGCCTAACAACAAGGGTCTCTTAAGCCCCTGCATTGCCACATAATGAGCCGTTACGGCTACACTGCTGACCAGAGGTACGGGCGAGTTTGCAGACAACTCGTCAAAGACGATATGCGGTGGATTGCCCGTCATGGCAACTACTTGTGCACCGCCTGCCGCCAGATTGGTAATCCCCGTGTAGCTAAATACGCCGTAAGGCCTGCATAATCCTTTTGCCCGCAGTAAGACTCGATACACATCAAGGCTCTCTATAAGAAGTGGCGGAAAAAGTTTTTCCCGCTTATAAACTTTCTCGGTTATCTTTTATAGTATAACAGCGTGGATTCAGGACCGATACCGCCGATTAATCCCAATCTTTAACATAAACCTACCCCTATTCCGGTAACCTTGCGTAAATGGTTTTTGAACTTACGTGCTTTATCATACCCAACTTACCGGCAACGGCACTGATTACGGACTGGGGGGCATCCATAGTAATACTGATAATAGATATCCTTCGTTCTTTATAAGGTAATCCCATACGCCCGATAATATATTCTCTGTAATCGTGAAAAACGGCATTGATCTTTTCCGCCGCCCCGTCGTCGCTGACAATAATACCGATAAGAGCTACTCTAGTTTCATCCATGATTACTCCTTATACAAAAAATCCCTGCGCAAATCGCAGGGATAGAGTCATCACATAGAAGACGAACCTTATTTACATGAGCTTATCATTATAAACGAGGTCATACGGATATAGTTGTCCATGCGGTTTGCCGTCAGGCCGTTCCTTTCGACGCACCTACTGCCTACAGTATATCATTTGCCGAAATCACTGACAATTACTACATAATCCTTGCTTTTTTTATCCTTCTCGACATGCTATGATTAATAAAACATATAAAAAACCTTTACGGAGATGATAAAATGATTTGCAAAACCTGCGGTGTCGAATTAAGAGACGGCGTTCGCATGTGTCCCATTTGCGGCACCCAACAAGTGGAAGTACCGCCAAAGCCGCGTCAAACACAACCGGCTAAGCTGGTCTTAACCAAACAGAGAATCATCAGTCTGCTGTTTGTCTTATTGTTCATTGCCGTCGCCCTTTGGCACATAATAGTCCCGCAATAACACCGGGAAAAAAGTATCCCGTCGAAAATAATCGACGGGATACTTTTTATTTACAGTTCATATTATAGTAATTTCTTAATATGAACGAATTATTTGCCCTGGAAATTCTTTTCTTTTCTCTTTTCCATGAAGGCAGCCATACCTTCCGTCT
>ERZ773214.462-NODE-462-length-26699-cov-61.093867_pt1 | contig 26699 bp, 16 predicted proteins | sample MGYA00511238_ERZ773214 | MGnify/ENA primary metagenome ERZ773214 (study PRJEB29015, sample SAMEA2738157) | human oral metagenome | biome: human oral; feature: human-associated habitat; material: saliva | place: China | collected 2259 ... | reverse complement strand
AGGGGGTGGTCTTCTCAGCCTTGGGGTGAACGTGGATCAGCTGGCCGGGCTTGACGTGGAACGAGGGGCGGTCCACGCGAACGCCGTCAACCATGATGTGACGGTGAACAACCATCTGACGTGCCTGTGCAATGGTGCGGGCGAAGCCTGCACGCAGAACCAGAGCGTCGAGGCGGGTCTCGAGCAGCTCGACCATGTTCTTACCGGTCTGGCCCTCGGTACGCTTTGCCTCGAGGTATGCGCGGCGCATCTGTGCCTCGCGGATGTTGTACTGAGCGCGCAGACGCTGCTTTTCCTTCAGCTGGGTAGCGTAGTTGGAGTCAGCCTTCTTGCGGGCACGGCCGTGCTGGCCGGGGCCGTAAGGACGACGCTCGAGGTACTTTTCTGCCTTCGGGGTCAGTGCAATGCCCAGGGCACGGGACTGACGCACGGTACGGCGGGTGCGGTTGTGCTTAGCCACAATCTACCTTTCATATGTGAGGCTCCTGCACCCTCACGGATGGGGCCTCGGTCTGTTGAATACTGGCCTCCTCGGTTGACCCCGCCGGAATCCGTACGCGACCGATTCGGTCGTTGCTGTACGGCGGTGGGGCGGAGAGCTCGGGGCAGAGTACCCCGCAGCTACATTACTGACACCCGCACGGAAGCGGGCATAGTAATTGCCAGACCCGTCAAGCTTACCGGATGCACCCGGGCTTTACCAGCCTTTTGGGAAATCTTTGGTTCAAATCACTGTGTATGTGGGTTTTTGATGCATACCCACACGACCCCCACAGGAATTATTTATGCCCGTCAGGACTCTTTAGGCGCGATTTCCCCAGAAAATTGCGGCGCTAAGATGTTGGATTGTAATCATTTCGTTATTTTTAACCTGTGTCTTTATGGGAAATAGCTTGAACCGCGCCCCCATATCGCCTAGACTAGAGACCATAACAAGCTTGGCGTCCGCCCTTCCGGGAAGGCCGACAGCCAAGACGTCTATCACAACTCAAAACTCTGACGCGGTGCGCAGTACTACCGAGGTACTACGCACCGCTTTCTGTTTGCACTCAGCCCTATACGGCTGCTTGCTCTATACGGTTGCTTTCCTGCCGAGGCGCGCCACTCCCCCCGGCGGTCAGCAATCAAAGTAGTAGGCGGCTCGATGGGAGCCACGTAAGCTAACGGGTCGTATCCTGCACTGGAGCCGCATCCAAAATACGGCGAATACGCTCACGACGCTCCGTCAACGTACGCTCAAAACCGTGCTGCGTCGGCTCGTAGTAGACCGTGCCGCGCAGGGTATCCGGCAGGTACTGCTGCGCCGCCACATGACCCGGCGCATCATGGGCGTAAATGTACCCCTCACCGTGACCAAACTGCTTAGCCCCCGCATAATGACCATCACGCAAATGCACCGGAACCTGACCGGCAGCACCCGCACGCACATCCGCAATCGCACGATTAATTGCGTTATACGCGGCGTTCGACTTCGGCGCGAGCGCACAATAAATCACCGCCTGCGAGAGGATAATGCGCGCCTCCGGCATGCCCACCAGCGCCACCGACTGCGCCGCAGCCGTCGCCACCTGCAGCGCCTGTGGATCAGCCAGACCAATATCCTCGCTCGCCAAAATCATGATGCGACGAGCCACAAAACGCGGATCCTCGCCGCCCTCCAACATGCGCGCCAGGTAGTGCACTGCGGCGTCCGCGTCAGAGCCGCGCATGGACTTAATGAACGCGCTCACCACGTCATAATGCTGGTCGCCCGAACGGTCGTAGCGGATCGCGGCGCGATCCACCGCCTCCGTAGCGTGCGCCAGGGTGATGCGCACCGGCGCGGCAGGGTCAGCCTCTTCGGCACCGGTTTCTGCGGGGCCAGTTTCTGCAGGGGCATTTCCCGCAGCTTCAGCCTCGCTAAACGCAATTGCAGCCGCCGCCTCCAGGGACGTCAGGGAGCGGCGAGCGTCACCTCCAGAAACCGCCGCGAGGTGGGCGCGCGCATCCTCATCAATGACCGCCGCACCACCAAAACCACGCGGGTCAGCCAGCGCACGATCAATCAGATGCTCAATATCGGACTGCTCCAGCGAATGAACCCGTAGCAGGAGCGAGCGCGAGAGCAACGGCGAAATAATGCTGAACGACGGGTTCTCCGTCGTAGCCGCCACCAGAATCACCCAGCGGTTCTCCACGCCGGGCAGAAGCGCATCCTGCTGAGCCTTCGTAAAACGGTGAATCTCATCGAGGAAGAGCACGGTGGTCGTGCCGTACATGTCGCGGTCGAGCAGTGCCTGATCCATGACCGCGCGAACATCCTTCACGCCCGCAGTAATCGCCGAAAGCTCTACGAACTTACGGCCCGGCGCGCGCGCAATCACATGCGCCAGGGTGGTCTTACCCGTACCCGGAGGGCCGTACAAAATCACCGAGGACGGGCCAGCCGGTCCGGCGTTCTCCCCCGCCAACACACGCAAAGGTGCACCGGGAGTCAGCAGGTGATCCTGGCCGAGAACCTCATCAATAGTGCGCGGACGCATACGCACCGCCAACGGCGCACGAGACGCCGAACGGGAAGAGTGCGCACGCGACGCAGAGGCACGCGAGGAGGGCTCCTCAGCGGAGGCACCAATCAAGCTCACGCGGTCCCCGTCATCGGGCAGCTCAAGATCAAAGAGGGAATCAGCCATAGTCTTACTCTATCGTTTCACAGGAAATTTCGGTCATGACTTCGTGACTCTGGTACGGGTTAAAGACCCCCGCCAAAGTCACTAACTCATGACCAGAATTCAGAACCTATCGTCTAATATTGTGAGCCGCTCTTAGAGGGTCTCACTATCGAGAATCAGGGTCACCGGGCCGTCATTGACCAGCTCCACCTGCATATCCGCACCGAACACGCCGGTCTCCACGTGCAGGCCACGCTCACGAAGCGCCTGAACGTAGTCGTTGAACAGCGGCTCACTCACCGCACCGGGCGCAGCGGCAGACCAGGAGGGGCGACGGCCCTTCTTCGCATCCCCGTACAGGGTGAACTGGCTAACCGCCAGCACGGGTGCGCCCTCATCGAGCAGGGACTTCTCCCCCTCCAGCAGGCGCAGGTTAGCGGTCTTATCGGCAAGCTTCGCAATCTGCGCCGCACCGTCACCGTGCGTGATGCCGACCAGAACCAGGTAGCCGGGCTGCTCAATCGCACCGACCGTCTCACCCGCCACGCGCACCGCCGCGCGGGTCACGCGCTGAATAACTACTCGCATCGTTCACCTTTCAACTGGGTTCACCTTTCAACTTGGAGCCGGCCTTCACCGGGCTCATACATCTCTTTCGACACCACTCTCAGCGGCTGTTATAGACGCAGCCGTTTTAGAGGCAGCCGCCATCAGAGCACGCCGCGCAACTGCACGGCACGCAAAAACTGGTTCGCCGCCCGCGGGGTACGAAACTCAATAAAACGCTTCTGCAGATGCAGCCCGCGAGCCTCCGCCAGCAACTCCCCAACATGCGGGTAGCTCCTCCACGTGTACCGAATCATATTGTCCGGGTCGCGCAGAATATTCTTCAGCGGCGGCTCCACATTATCCGCCCACAGCCTCTGACCCGTTACCGCACGACGCACCGTCCGGCGAACTACACGCCACATGACCACCGCACGGCTATAGCGCAGGTAAATCACCACATCCGCACGCTCCAGCAGGAGGCCGCGCACCTGCGGATACTGCCACTCCGTAATCCACGCAGGTTGCTCAATGAGTGTCTGAACATCCGCCTCAAAACTAGGGCGCGGAGTCCAGTTCGGACCCCAATGCAACGAGTCCATCTCCGTATGCGGAATGTCCAGGAGGCGCCCCAACCGCGCCGCGAACGTCGTCTTACCGCTACCGCTCGGGCCGGCAACCACAATACGCATGCTCCCCTCCCCCTTTGATGAGTACATAGATTGGCACACACGCCAGTTGATACAAAAGGTGGGCTGCGACCCTGCACCAGCAGAATACACAGCCCACCCTCAACGGCGACCCCGCACAGCTCAACGCCCGCCGGGCCCACGCCGCACATGCCCACACCCCTCTACGGGGCGCACGACCAAAGACTAGAGAAGATTACTCCTCGTCCTTCTTCTTCGGCTTGAAATCAACGCCAGCTTCCTTACGCTGCTCCGGAGTAATCGGTGCAGGAGCCGCAGTCAGCGGATCGTAACCATTACCGGTCTTCGGGAACGCAATAACCTCGCGGATCGAATCAACACCAGCCAGCAGAGACACAATACGGTCCCAACCAAACGCAATACCACCCATGGGCGGTGCGCCGTACTTGAACGCATCCAGCAGGAAGCCGAACTTCTCCTGAGCCTCTTCCTCACCAATGCCCATCACAGCGAACACGCGTTCCTGCACGTCACGGCGGTGAATACGGATCGAACCGCCACCAATCTCGTTACCGTTGCAGACAATGTCGTAAGCGTACGCCAGAGCCGAACCCGGGTCAGTGTCGAAAGTATCCATGAACTCAGGCTTCGGGGAGGTGAACGCGTGGTGCACAGCAGTCCACGCGGAGTGACCCAGAGCCACGTCACCGGACTCAGTAGCCTCAGCAGAAGACTCAAACATGGGAGCGTCAACAACCCACACGAAGGACCACTCGCCGTCCTTAATCAGGCCGGTACGGTGACCAATCTCAACACGAGCAGCACCCAGCAGCGCGCGGGAAGCCTTAGCCTCACCAGCAGCGAAGAAGATGCAGTCGCCGGGCTTCGCGCCGGTAGCCTCAGCCAGGCCAGCACGCTCAGCGTCAGTAATGTTCTTAGCCACCGGACCGGTCAGCTCGCCATCCTCCTGAATGAGGACATAAGCCAGGCCCTTAGCGCCACGCTGCTTAGCCCACTCCTGCCAAGCGTCCAGGGTACGGCGAGGCTGAGAAGCACCACCGGGCATGACCACAGCACCCACGTAAGGAGCCTTGAACACGCGGAAAGTGGTGTCCTTGAAGTACTCGGTCAGCTCGGTCAGCTCCAGGCCAAAGCGCAGGTCAGGCTTGTCCGTACCGTACTTCTCCATCGCATCCTTGTAGGTCATGCGCTGAATCGGGCGGGGAACCTGCACGTCAATCAGGTTCCACACGGCCTCAACGATGCGCTCGCCCAGCTCAATGATGTCTTCCTGATCAACGAACGAAGCCTCAATGTCCAGCTGAGTGAACTCAGGCTGACGGTCCGCACGGAAATCCTCGTCACGGTAGCAGCGAGCAATCTGGTAGTACTTCTCAATACCGCCCACCTGCAGCAGCTGCTTGAACAGCTGCGGGGACTGCGGCAGAGCGTACCACGAACCCGGAGCCAGACGAGCCGGCACCAGGAAGTCACGCGCGCCCTCAGGGGTGGAACGGGTCAGGGTCGGGGTCTCAACCTCAATGTAGCCGTCCTCAGCCAGCAGGTTGCGTGCTGCACGGTTCGCGTCCGAACGCAGGCGCATGATGCGAGCCGGCTCCGGGCGGCGAAGATCCAGGTAGCGGTAGCGCAGGCGCGCCTCCTCACCCACCTCAACGTGCTCATCAATCTGGAAAGGCAGCGGAGCGGCAGTGTTCAGCACCTCAACGGCGGACACCTCAACCTCAATCTCGCCGGTCGCCAGGTTCGGGTTCTCATTACCCTCCGGGCGCTTAGTCACCAGACCGGTCACGCGCAGCACGTACTCGTTGCGCAGGTGCTCAAAATCAGCCTCATTGTGGAAAACACACTGGGTGACACCCTCACGGTCACGCAGGTCAACGAAGGCGACACCACCGTGGTCGCGGCGGCGAGCCACCCAACCGGTCAGGGTAACAGTCTCTCCAATATTTGCGGCGGTCAGCTCGCCGTTGGTGTGAGTGCGAAGCACAGACATTCCTTTCATAGCGGGCACCTCACGACTATAGACAGTAGCCGGGTACACGCGGTTGATGATATGCGCACACTGCGTGCGCCTCATATATTGTATCCCCTCCGGGCAGGTCGAGGGCAGAAAATAGGGTGCGGAGGCAGGACGCGGGTTTGTGCCATAGGTTAGTGTCTTCTGTCGTAGTTAAAAACCATGGCAGAAGACACTAACCTATGGTCGAAATTTGTAGCCTTAGCCTTATCGCATGAGCAGTCCCCGAAGATGGACAATGACTTCCCGCTCTTTCTGAAAAATATCAGCCCACGTGAGGTGCACGACCGTCCACCCGGCGCGGGTCAGTGCACGGTCGCGGGCTGCCTCGGAGCGGTCCCTGCCGGGGTGATCCACGTATTTCTGTTCGCCGTCAAACTCGAGAATAACCCGCGCCTCGGGCCAGGCGAAGTCCACCCGATAGTTGCGACCCTCGCACGAAATCGGGTACTGCGTCATGGGGGTAGGTAACTCATGTTCCATGAGTAGGCACCGGGTGAGGCTTTCACCAGCCGACTCGCTGGATGCGTCCACCGCCTGCGCAAGGAGGGGCCCTGCGGAACTACCGTACCCCGTGAGGTTCAGCAGAGTCTCGGTTACCTCGTGGTGTTCCATTAGCCCTCGCCGCATGATGGAGTCGGCGAGGACCACCGCCTCCCGAAAGGGCATAGTGCGAGCGCAATCCTGCAACGTGCGAGCTACCGTTGTCGCCATGACGGGTGTACCGGGTATTGCGGTCACTGCATTAGGGTCAAAACCTCGCCTATGCCTGCAGATGCGCCCCCTATCGGATGGGCTAGTGGCGGTACTGTACACATGCACGATTGAGGGCGCATTGAGTACATCTAACCCCCAGAGTGCAGCTGCTGATGTGTGCGAGAAAACCCCCTGAAGACCCATGAGGTAGGCAGCAACGCACCGTACCGCGAGCCGCTCATCGGGAGTGAGCGCCTGAGCATCGCGGGTGTAAATATAGGCTCCTCGCTGAATACGTTGCAACGTTCCTGACGCTACCATCGCACGGATATGCCGGGCTCCAATACCTCGTGAGTTGAGGATGCGAGGGGTCAGCACGAGAGGGTACAGCTCGGCTGCACGTGTGATTGGGACTTGCACGGCTGGGGTTCGGGGGTTCAGGATATTTGCGGTATTCATGGCTTTATCCTGACAGTCTCTGCGAAGTTGTGGGGCCTGTTCGTGAAATCTGTGGATAACTTCGCTGTTTTGAGGAAAATATCCACTATCCACAGGTTTAGGTTGTATCTCAGAATTTTTGTGCCATAGGTTAGTGTCTTCTGTCGTAGTTAAAAACCATGGCAGAAGGCACTAACCCATGGCACAAATCCGCGCAGCATAAATCAACACAGCACAAATCCGCGCGACCAAAGAGCACAACAGCGCAACAAAAACCCGCCCGGCAGGGAGGTTAACATCCTCCCCACCAGGCGGGTACACATCCATATGCGGGTCCATATGCAGGCCCATATACAGGCTCAGAGCAGCCAGATACTACAGCGGCCAAACACCACAGGTGCTACAGGCCCCTACTCTTTACCAATCTATTTACAGGCCCTCAGCACGCACAATCTGAACGTGCAGGTCCTCAGCCGGCGGCATCCACGAAGCCGGATCAGCAGCAACCTGCTCACCCGAACGGATATCCTTCACCTCGTGAACCGGGGCACCTGACTCATCCGAGGAAATGAACCACACGAACGGAATGCCGCGCTTCTCAGCGTACTTAATCTGCTTACCGAACTTCGCCGCATTCGCAGACACCTCACACGCGATACCGCGGGCACGCAGCGCATCCGCAACATCATTCGCAGCAGACCAGCCCTCATCATTCGTCAGAGCCACAAACACAGCCGAAGGCACCTTACGGCTCGCCTGCGCAAAACCCTGCGACAGAATACGAGCCACCACACGGGTCACACCAATCGACAGGCCAACACCCGGGTAAGTCTTCTTACCGTTAGAAGCCAGCGACTCATAGCGGCCACCCGAGCAAATCGAACCCAGCGACTCGTGACCAACCAGAACAGTCTCGTACACGGTGCCGGTGTAGTAGTCCAGGCCGCGAGCAATCGACAGGTCAGCCAGCACCTTACCCGGCGCACGGCGAGCCGCCTCCTCGATGACCTCAGCCAGCTCAGCAAGACCCTGATCCAGCAGCTCATGCTCCACCGAATACTTAGCGGCAAGCGCACGCACCTGCTCCACAAAAGAAGCATCCTCAGTGCGGATCTGCGCCAACTCCAAAGCGGCAGCGGCAGCATCCGCGCTCGCACCAGCCTCAGCCTGCAGCTCCTCAGCCACACGCTCAGCGCCAATCTTCTCCAGCTTGTCAATAGAACGCAGAACAGCCGCAGTATCAGTCAAACCCAGACCCAGGTAGAAACCCTCAGCCAGCTTGCGGTTATTCACACGCAACTTGAACTCAGGAATCGGCAGCTTCGACAGCGCATCAACAACAACCAGCGCCAAGGTCACGTCGTAACGGAACGGCAGCTCCCCGTCACCAACCACGTCAATATCAGCCTGAGTGAACTCGCGGGCACGACCCTCCTGCGGACGCTCACCACGCCACACCTTCTGAATCTGGTAACGCGAGAACGGGAAATTCAGGTAACCGGCGTTCTCCACCACGTAACGGGCAAACGGCACGGTCAGGTCAAAGTGCAGAGCCAGCTTTTCCTTAGCCTTAGCAGCCTCGTCCTCCTGCAGGCGAGAAATTGCGTAAACTTCCTTGTCAATCTCACCCTTGCGCAGCAGCTGCTCAATAGTCTCTACCGAACGAGTCTCAATCGGGGAGAAACCGTGCAACTCAAAAGTCTCACGCAGAGTGTCCAGAACATGATTCTCAACCAACCGCTCAGCCGGAAGATACTCGGGAAAACCAGACAGCGAAGCCTTGCGAGCCATACGCGATACTCCTTGACAAAGAACTCGACAACAGAACCCCGGAACACCACCGGGCATATCTACCCATCATACCAACACCCACCCCAGCACAGCACCCACTCCCCCAGCTCACCCGGCACAAACCCCCACAAACCCGCAGCCGGCAGGTTCGCCCACAACACAACACGACCAGACACTACTCACACACACCCCGCAGAGGCTATGCTTAGGAGGTGCACACGCACACCCAAACGGGTGCCCACCACGGGGAACAGCGCAAAGGCGCCCCACCCCCAGCACCCCCGAGTGAAAGAGTTATAGCGGTGACTACCAAACCCGACGACACTGTAAACCTCGAAAAGGCACGCCAGTACGGCCGCGTCTCCGAGGACGGCCACGTCTTCGTCATTGTCGACGGCGAAGAATACGCAGTAGGCCAGCTGCCCGGCGCCTCCGAAGAAGAAGCGCTCAGCTACTTCGCCCGCAAGTTTGAAAACGTCGAGGCGCAGGTTGCCCTGCTCGAATCCCGCCTCGCCAACAACGCCCCCGCCGCAGACCTGCAGAAGGGCATCACCTCCATCGGTGCACAGATTGGTGTGCGCAACATGGTCGGCGACTACTCCGGCCTGCAGAAGCGCCTCATCACCCTCGCAGAGCAGATCGCTGAACTCGGCGAAAAGCAGCAGCAGGCACGCACCGAAAACCGTGAACGCGCCCTCGCCGTCCGCGAAGAAATCGTCGCGGAAGCCGAACAGATTGCCGGCCAGGACCCCGACCAGATTCACTGGAAGAACTCCCACTCCCGCATGAACGAACTGTTCGAAGCGTGGAAGAAGGCACAGCGCGAAATTCACCTGGCGAAGAGCGTAGAGGACGAGCTGTGGAAGCGTTTCCGCGCAGCCCGCACCACCTTCGACCGCAACCGCCGCGCACACTTCTCGCAGCTGGACGACCGCAACGCACGCATCAAGCGTGCCAAGGAAGAGCTGATCGCACGTGCGGAAGAGCTGTCCACCTCCACTGACTGGTCCGAGACTTCCCGCGCATACAGCGACCTGATGCGCGCCTGGAAGCAGGTACCCCGCGGCCACCGCCGCGAAGACGACAAGCTGTGGGCACGCTTCCGCGCGGCACAGGACGTGTTCTTCAACGCCCGCAACGAAGCCGAAGCAGCGCAGGACGCAGTCTACGCCGAAAACCTCAAGGTCAAGGAAGCACTGCTCGAAGAAGCACGCGCACTCCTGCCCGTCGAAGACATTGAGGCAGCGAAGGCAGCCTTCGAGAAGATCCTGGACCGCTGGGATGCGGCAGGCCGCGTACCCCGCAACGACCTGCGCCGTATCGACGGCGAACTGCGCCGCATTCAGGACGAAATCAACGGCGCCGAAGAGGCAAAGTGGAAGCGCAACGACCCCGCTAAGGCGGCCCGCGCGAACTCCCTGCTCGCACAGATCGAGGACTCCCTCGCCGAGCTGGAAGCAGAGCTCGCCGCAGCTGAGAAGGGCGGCGACTCCAAGAAGATCGCCAAGGCTAAGGAAGCCCTGGAGGCGCGCCGCGCCTGGGCAGCAACCCTGCAGGGCTTCGGCAACTAAGATCTAACCGGAGTTCTAGCCGATAGGTAGTGCCCGGGGTGCCGGCTGATAGAGGCTGGCGCCCCGGGTTACTGACCTAGATTAACGCCGAGAAGCCACATGTGTTTCGAAAAGCCACCATTATCGTGGCTTCTCGAAACACATGTGGCTTTTCGATATGAAGGAGCTGTACCTCCCCGCAGAAATTGGACCATAGGTTAGTGTCTTCTGCCATGGCTTTTAACTACGACCAAAGACACTAACCTATGGCACAAATCCGTAGCTCATCGCCGAATCTGCGTCTGAGCCAGGTAGGCGGGCGGGACCCGGTGATGGTTTAGTGTTTTCGGTAATGAGTTAGTGACTTTGGGCTGGGGTTTTAACCATTACCAAAGGCGCTAAGTCATGACTGAAATTGTTAAGTCATGACCGAATTTTCACCTGTGTGGAGGTGGAGCCTTCACAGAATTTGTGCCATGGTTTAGCGTCTTCGACCATGGTTTTTAACTACAACCAAAGACACTAACCTATGGCACAATCTTTCGGCAAAGCACGGTAAAACAAAAACGGCCCCGGATGTACACGCATCCGGGGCCGCCTGCTGCGGTTATTATATGTGGAGTCAGAGCTGATTTACATGTCGGGCCAGTCGCGGTGCAGCGAATACTCCGTATCCCCGTCACCACTATCATTCAAATGCCAGCGCTGACCGGTACGAATATCAGCCTTGCGTAGGCGCGGGTTCGGGTTATCCGGTTTGCCCATGGTCGGGTCGTTCTTGCAGCCCCACCTGGTGTCGTCGTAGCTGCAGTCACCGGCTACGCGGCCCACGTCCACACGCCACACACGCACCAGCAACGGGTCACTGGTCGCCTGCGGAGTCACCATCATCATCTGCCACGGGCCACCATCCACACGGAAACGAGCCGTGTAATGCACGGTCGCATACGCGTGGAAATTACCAGAACGCTGGTAGGCGTAGCTAGTATCCGTCTGCCTCGGACGCTCACGGGGATAGGTGGTCACGGGCTGACCAGCCGTGTAGTTGGTGGCAGTATCGCCGTTGCCGTACTCGATGACATAGGAGGAGGGCATGAGCTCAATTTCGACGTGTCCGGCGAGCATGTCTGCTTCGAGGCGGTAGGGGCCTCCATCATCGACGTAGAAGTTGATCTGGTCGCCCTTGTAGACGTTGGGGTCGCCTTCTGCCCGGCCAGTGCCTGCGGGGTTATTGTATGACTGGTGCAGGGTGGGCTTACCGGGCTCTAGCGACTCTGCAGCATGGCGGATTTCCTCCATGACTTCTTCGTAGGTCGGGCCAGTGGGGCCGGGGCTGTCGGCACTGGTGAAGGTGCGGGTATCGTCGGGAATGCAACTAGCAGAGGAAGGGCTTCGAGGACTTCCGCGGTCTATAGGAATACCAGATTCAAGTGACATATTTGTGAACCTGAATGTTCCTCTTCTTCCATCTACAGTTTCGCATGACATAATATTGTGATTTTCATTGGCGTAGGTAACTTTTATGCCGTTTCCTTGATTTACTGTGGTATAGGTATATTGTGATTGACCTGATTGGTTGGTATTCTCGTTTCCAGAATTAACATTTTCAGTATTATTTCCAGATGTTTCACTACTTTTATCTCTGATTTTCTGCCTAGAAGTTTTATTTTGACATATTGCGGCTTTATTTCCTGATGAGCATTCTACAGTGTTTGAATCTGCAAATGCGTAAGTCGACGTTGAAGATAGAATCTGAAGACCTGCGATAGAGACTGCGAGGTATTTTCGAAATTGAGACATTACTAGTCATCAACTCCTTCGTAGCCCATAATTTCCCACTTTTTTCCGTTATGCTTCAATTCGTATTTGAAAGTGTCATTGGTCTTATCGTCGTTATTCCATCCACGCCAGCTACCATCATATTCAACATACATCTCGCGATTCCACTCTCGGTATGCCTTCCAGAAATAAGTCTCTCCATCTTCGGACCACGGCGCACCATCAGCACGCAGGTTTTCTATTCCGTCAATTACCCAACCTCCGCGTCGGTAGAGATTTTCAATATCATCGTATTCTTTTAGTTCAACTTCAAAAGTCGATGAAATGAACTGACGAGCCATTGAATAGTCACCAGTCTGCACGCCATAATTACCCCATTTAATCCACGCATCCATTGTTTTGCGAAGACCTTCCAAAGACTTCTCACGGTAGCCATCTTCAGGGGCATTGGGTTTTGGTACATTCTGTGCCGGACCGTACTTATCGGCAGGGCGGTACTCCCCATCAGGTGCCTTTGAGCCGCCCGAGTAGCCTCGAACAGTAGATGGGGTAGCGCTCGCCGAAGGTGACCCAGACGCCGCAGTAGACGCCGAAGCGGTCTCACTCGGTGCTGCGGAGGCGGTGGCTGCCGCCTCATTATTTGCCTGCTGGCCACACGCCGCAAGCAAGGCACCAAAGCCCACAAGTGCGCCGCCACCCAGCAGAGTGCGGCGGTTGAAAATGGTCGAGTCCATAGAAGATACGCTCCTATCATCGGTGATGGTGTGAATATGTGCATGTCGGGCCGTTATTCACAGGTTGCATTGACTGCCGGAAGAAAAACAGCCCCGTAGTGCACCCATCAAGCGCATCAATGCGCTGCGGAACACTACAGTTACCACCCTACCGCATGTTTGCCGTCGTTTGCATTCTTTTGGGTGCAATAGCAACGAAACACCACTATTCGGACCTTTCATTGCTTTATGCATCAAATATCTCTGCATCCGCGGAGGCGCCGTGCCTGCGGAAATTCGGTCATGGGTTACGGACTTCGACCATGGGTTAGTGACTCTGGGCTGGGGTTTTAACCATTGCCAAAGACGCTAAGTCATGACTGAAATTGCTAAGTCATTACTGAGTTTTTACCGGCGGCGGGTGACTGACTATTTCGATAGGTTAGTGTCTTCGCTGCGGGTTAATGACCCACGGCGAAGGCACTAACCTATCGACGGGTCCCCGCCCCTCCCCTATGAACGGCGAAAAGCCACATGTGTTTCGAGAAGCCATCAAAGAAGTGGCTTTTCGAAACACATGTGGCTTCTCGGTGGAATACCGCGCTACATTCGGGTCTACTCACCCTTCAGGAATGACGCGACCTTACCCCAGAAACCCTTCTGGTTTCCCGTGTAGCGGGTACCCGTGGGGGTCGGCTGGAAAACCGGACGCTGCTGGTTCGGCACATCCTGCTGATACGCCGGGTTCTGCTGGTACTGGGGAGGCACCTGCTGGTACGGGTAGTTCGCCTGCGGATGCTGCGGGCTCTGCTGGTAACCCTGTGCCTGATAGTTCGGATCCTGATAACCCTGCGCCTGGTACGCACCTGCCTGAGGCTGAGCACCCGGGTGGTACTGGGTTTCTGCGCGGTACGGGGCGTCCGCGTAGCCCTGCGCCTGGTACCCCTGCGGGTTCGGGCGGTACTCGGGGGTCGGCTGCGGAGCCTGCTGGTATGCGGGCTCTGCCTGATGTGCCGTCGCCTGGTTCGTTGCGGGGCGCGGCGGGTTAGAGTACGCGGGGCGCGGGTTCGGCTGCTGCGGCTGGGCAGGTGCCTGACGCTGTGCGGGAGCCGGACGGGACGCCGGTGCCGGGCGCGCCTCCTGAGTAGGACGAGTAGCGGGTGCAGGCTGAGCGGTAGGAGCCGGGCGCTCCGGGCGGGCCTGCGGTGTACGCTGTCGCGGCTGGCCACCAGGCACCTGCAAATGCGATCCCTCAGGAAGGCCACTCTGCTCGGCAAGGTCTTGAGCAACGAACGCTGAACTGAACAGCATGTCTTCCATGGTCCACTCAAGCGGCGGCTGTGCGTTCGGTGCCAGCTGCAGCTTGTCCAGTTCGCGCAGGTGCAGGGCGAGCACATCCACCATGTAGCTGATGACGGCGAGGTTCGGCTGCTCCCCCAGGTTCTTCGGGTAGGCGAAGTGGTAGATGTAGGTGTTGATGTTCTGCCGCTTTTCCAGGGCTTTTGCCGCCTTCTCAACGGGGACGCCGCCGCAGGTAAGATCCGAGAGGCTGTCGAAGGTTGCGGGGCCTTCAGAGACACGCACGGCCAGCGGCCGCGAGGGGTCTACGGCGGACTGCTTTGGCCAGAAGATGCCGGGTCGGAATGCCGTCTGCAGGCTGTTGTTGACGACGATTTCCTTCTCGGGTCGCCAGGGCTTCTCATGGTCCACGATGTACTTGCGCGGCATGGCGTAGGTGGTGAACGAGCAGGCGAAGCTCTGCAGCCCCTCCCCCGCCGGCGAGGAGCTCAGGATGTATGCCTTGGCACGGTTCCAGGTTTCGCTGTTGCGGACCTTGTTTGCGAACATGGACAGCTTGGTCATGAACCCGTCGACCTTGACGGTGGGCGCGTCGGCGGTAATCAGGTAGATGCGGGCGGTGCCGTACAGCGAGGAGAGCGCGTACTTCTTATTCGATTCGCCGAAGTTGGTGCCCATGATGAGGTGGCAGGTGGGCGGGTTGACCGGTTCGCCGTTGTAGTAGGGCGTGTAGTCGAAGCCCATGTCGACGACCTGGCAAGATTCTGCGGCAGCGTGGATGCTGTCGAGGGTGAGGGTTTCGTTGGTGGGCGTGCCGTCCGCGTTGTTGAAGGCGATGAAGACGGCGGTGTAGCCGTATGCGGCGCTCTTGGGCTTGTCGAGGGCGAGGGTGTTGCATTGCGGGTGGTGTGCGGCGTACTGCTGCTGGATGTGTGCGATGGCGTTGTTCGTCATGGTCACTCCTTGGGGTGTGGTTGTTTATCGGATTCGATTGTGTGGGTGTGTGATGTGTTTTACTGTACGCTACTCCCCTGACAGGCTAAGCGGGCAGGGGCGCATTTTTCGCGAAAAATCACGATGCGGAGGCTGTAATTCTCACCGGCGAGCGCGCTCTCAGCGGCGAGCATGGTGGCGGGTGGAGGGGCGGAGGGGCGGCGCATCCAACTGTGCGGGTGCGCCGACCCCTCCTTTTGATGGTGTACAGCAAGTACCGTTAGCGCTACGCGGTCTTCTTCAGCGTGTGCTTCACCATTTCGGGTACCAGACGGGGCTCCTCTACCTGGTAAGATGCCACATCCACCGCGTCAGTGTTCAGAGTCCACCAGTCATCAGGCAGCGAGTCAATCCACGCTTCCCAGTCCTTCGTGCGCCAATCGTACGAACGATCCTGAAATTCAGCCCAGCTATCGCCACCAAGAGCCCTCGGGAGGACCGACACATCTACCGAAGGGTCCGGCTCATAGCCTTCCGGGCGGCCTTCATCCCAGAACTTGATGAACTGACGCCAGTTCTTCTTCGTGATGATGAACGACTCTTCGCCATCAGGACCGAAGCGTTCCTGATCTGCCACGTAGGAAGAATCCTGCACACGCTTCCAGAACGTCGGCACATCAATCTCACCACGCTGCAGCAAATCTGCCAGGAACTCGATACGGTCATGCTTCGGGCCAAAAGCACCACGCGGAAAACCGTCGCCGAAGGGCAGCAGGCGGCCAGCACGGTAGTCCTCCATGTTGATGGTCTCCCAGGAGAAGCCGCCCTCCTCCTCGTACTGGTCAGGCTCCAGGCAGGGGTACCAATCACTGTCGTACACCATGCGCATCAGCTCAGCTGACCCCTCCTTACCTTCACGGGTGTAACGATCTACCAGACCAGCACGCACGTACTGCTCCTGCTCCTCCGTCAGATGGTACTGGCCACTCTTGCGGCGGAAACCCAGCTTCTCAGTCTCGATACCAAGCTTCAGGCGGCTCTTATGCACTGCCACAGCAGCTTCAATCATCTTCTGGCTCAGCGGCATAATATCCACTAAACGGGTCATCGTCTCGTACGGGGTGACAAGGTTCAGGCTACGCATCGTCTCTTCACAAGCGTAGGAACGCTTCGGATACATTTCTTCCTCAAGCAAGTCGAGCTTCTGATCCAGCGACATGGTCGGAATCTCTTCACGCAGCGTATTGAGCCAGTCATTAGCAGATTCAGAATCAGGCGCATCATCCACACGGTACTGAGCCATCTTCAGCAGCCACGCCATGTACTCATCCACGTTGAAACGCTCCGTGTACATCGGCTCCATGGCGTCGCAGCGTTCCTTATTGATCTGGCGACGCTTCTCTTCCAGAGCCTGGTAGTACTCCAAATCGTCCAGGGTCTTCTGCTGCTCTTCGGGGGTGAGGCTGTTCCAGTACTCTTCCTCGGCGATGCGGTCCTGCTCGTTCGCATCAGGGGCAGGCTGCTGCGGCAGACGGAGCGCACCGGGGCGACCGTACTGACCGGTTCCGAAGGCGTCCAGAGTGATGGCGCCGTGCTTTTCTTCGCGTAGCGGGTGGTCACTGTTCAGCCACGCGCGGGCCTCACTGATGCTGATGGGCTTGGTCAGGCGGTACAGGCGCACCTCCTGGTTCAAATCATCCAGGCGCATCTTCTGACGGTCGTAGGAGGCGCGGGCTTCCTTCTCGTTCAGGTACACGTAGATGTAGTCGCCGCATTCCTGCCACCAGGGCGCGTCCAGGCGCGGGTCGTCCCACACTAGCTCTTTGCCGTCCTTACGCTTGTAGCGCGGGCGGCCCTTAGGAGGGTTGTTCACCTCCTTGCGTCCTCGGTTCACGTGCACGAGGTAGCCGTACACGCCGGGTTCGCCCTCCAGCTCGTTCTTGAGGGTGATGTCGGTGTCCAAATCCTCGATCACCCAGTGCTTTTCGTCGTTGAAGTAGGCGATTTCTTCGTCGGTCATGTTGTCGAAGAGGGTGCAGTCAAAGAGCATGCGCGGGTCGGTGAAGGATTCGTAAGGGGCTGCATCACCGAACGCGTTGCTCACGTAGCTGGGGAGGTCTTTGGGCATGCCCTGGCGGCGCCACTTGTAGGGGTGGACGGTCAGGTCTTTGTCCCAGGGGGTTTCACCGGTAACACCGGGAGCACGACTCTGCATGAACTCGGCGGAGAGGTCCTTGCCGTTGACGACGACGCGGTAGTTCTTTTCGAGCCGCTCGTAGGAGTAGCGGGCGCGGGCGTTGCGTTCAGCGTGGTACTTCTTCTGGTAGGCCTTGTAGCGGGCTTCGGCTTCAGGGCTGCGTGCCATGGTGACGATCCTTTCTCTCTGGATGCGCTGGGAGGCTGCGGTGCTCTCGGCGCGTGGGCTTCGGTGCTTCTGATTACAGAATAGGAGGGACCCCTGACACGATAAGCGCAGCGGGATTTACCCGGGGGTAAGACACGGGCCACCTACGAGAACGGCGAAAAGCCACATGTGTTTCGAGAAGCCACCAAAGAAGTGGCTTTTCGAAACACATGTGGCTTCTGGGCGGATTACCGCGGGTTAGTTTCCGCCGAGGAACGGCATGAAGCGGACGATGTGCTTTTCCAGCTTCTGCTTCACACGCTTCGCCTTGGTTGCTGCGTCCTCGGTCTTTGCGCCGCCGAGCTTACCGCCGAAGAGCGAGATCTTGCCCTTGACCAGGCGGCTGATCTTGCCGGGGATGGTGCGGCGGTTTTCCTTGAGCGCACGGTTGACGACGCGCTGGGTCTCTGCGGAGTCGAGTTCTTCATCCTGCACGATGGCGTCTTCCTCACGGGCACGGCGGTTGGTCACGTAGCGGTGGAAGTGTTCCTGCACCTAACCTAAAATCACATGGTTAGGATTACGCGGTGAGAGAGGGGTTTTATCCCATTCCCAGCGTTTGAAGAATTTTTTCCGCAGGTTCAGTGGAATGCCAAGACTAACTGCGTCCATAGGGCTAGGAGAGCCTTGCGGAGTTTCCGGAACACCTGCAGAATCATCGATAGGCATCCAAAAAATACCCTGGGCCCAGTACGTCTTAACCCAGGATTTTCCATCCCAGACACCGTAAGCATCGAGCTGGCTATCGGCTATTTCATTCCCCGTCAGATTCCCCTTCAGGCCTTCTCCACGAGCATACCCCGTCATCTCGTACGTCATATCTCGAACCCGAATACCTCCAGATTTAGGGTGTTTCTGATTCAATTTATATACACCAGGGGTAGGAGTTGAAACTCGTGCGACCCATACAGGGCTACCGTATACGATACGCTTTTTAGCTTCGGTCTCATCTTCCTTTGGTTCACTATCCACGCCGTCAACCCGAAGAAGCATCTCATAGATGCCGGGACCTTTAAGCCGAGGTGCATCTCTTTCCAATAGACCGCCGTTAAAACACTCCTCAAGCAGAGCTCGGACTTTAAGTCCTGCAGGGGCTTTTGCACACTCCCTGTCAACCTTAATACTGTCTATCAAATCATAGTGCGTATCTGCCACAGACGGGAACCAGGTACTCTCATCAGATTTTGATTTAAATCCTCCTTGTTGCAGAAGATTCTCCAAGCTTCCATAAGCCAGCACTGTAACATCTTTGCCTTCGCCAACCCACCAAGCCGTTTTCTCCATTCCCTCCCTACGCCCTTTCCAGGGCCACATTGTCCCGGTAGAAGCCACCAAACGCAGAAGTAGATAGGAGCCAGGCTGAGGATTATCTTCATCACAAAGCTCATTCTGTTTCTTAAGCAATTTCCCAATTTCAGTCAAGAAATCACGATTTGATTTTGGTACAGCCGTCATGCCTATGCCGGCACCCGCGACACCAACGGCGTTCGCTGAAATATTCCACCCACGAATTTCTGTGCGGAGGAGAAATTGTTCTACCTTAGGATGAGAAATGTACTCAAAGTTCTTGTGCTTAGCGTTGATACTCAACTGGTGACGTTTAAAAAACATGTCCTCTCCAATATATAAAAGTTGTACAGAAGCTGAACAGAGATACTGTCGTATTACACGTTTCCCTCTATCAAAATTAGGAATCGCAATGTTTAGCTCCACAGAACCTGTCTTTGTTCTGTACTAGTATCATATGCAACACCCCTGACAAGATAAGGGGTTAAACAGCATGCGTAGGAAGAAATTCAGAAAAATATGCAGTGGTCTGGACCTTCAAAGCTCTCTTAAGCTTCCTGAAACATTTAAGCCACGAAGATACAGAGTTCCCAAGTGCCTAGCCCGCTAAATATCTCCCCTACGCAAACGCGAGAAGCCACATGTGTTTCGAGAAGCCACCAAAGAAGTGGCTTTTCGAAGCACATGTGGCTTCTGGGCTAGTTACTGCTGGTTAGCGGCCGCCCAGCAACGACATAAAGCGGCCCAGATGCTTCTCCAGCCTCTGCTTCACACGCTTAGTCTTAGGCCCAGCGTCCTCACTACTCGGATCGCCACCAAAGAGCGGCATCTTCACCTTGATAAGGGAAGTGAGCTTACCAGGAATAGTTCGGCGTCCTTCCCTCAGAGCACGGTTGACTACGCGCTGAGTCTCCTCAGGGTCCAGGTTTTCATCCCGCACAATTTCGTCTTCTTCACGGCTACGACGCTCATTCACGTAGCGGTTGAAGTGCTCGTACACGTCTCCGGGGTTCGGGGTGTTCCTATACTCCTCAGAGAAATCCGTGATGATGTCAGCGCTAGCGCGTAGTTCACTGCTACTGTTGACGGCACGTTCAATGTCTTCGGTGACCTCGCCGTTAGAGCCGCGTGCGGCCTCAATCAGCTCCAGGATGTAGCTGACACCGATTTCTTGCTGCTTGACCAGCTCAGTGAGGAAGTGGACGTTAGCGAACAGATCGACCTCATCGGTCTCATCCTCGCCATCGCCCTCGTCAGTTCCTTCTTCCCGTGCCTTACGCATTTCGCGGATCTCATCGTGAATGTCGTTGTAGACGCCGGTGTAGCCCTGCATTTCGTAGTCGCTGATGAGCTCATCGCCGCCGTCACGGATAAACTCATCGTGCACACGCAACTCCTGCCGCAGCAGCAACACCTGGTTCATCAGCTCGATGTAGCGAGCCTTCTCCTCCGGGGTGTCCACGGTAATGGATCCGCCCTCATCCATACCGAATTCTTCACGTAGTGCTTCCACCACTCCACGGTACTCTTCGAAGGCTTCCTTGTAGGGTCGGGTGAAGGCGATGTCGAGGGCGGACTGGCCGCTGCTGTTTTCGGTGTTGCCGAAGAGGGTGAAGGCGTCCTTGGTTGCCTGTTCCAGGTCGCGGAAGCACACGATGTTGCCGGAGGGCTTGAGCGAGTTGAGGATTCGGTTGGTGCGGCTGTATGCCTGCACCAGGCCGTGCGCCTTCAGGTTCTTATCCACCCAGAGGGTGTTGACGGTCTTAGAATCAAAGCCGGTCAGGAACATGTTGACGACGATGAGCAGGTCCAGTTCGCGCATCTTCATCTTGCGGGAGACGTCCTTGTAGTAGTTGTCGAAGGAGTCGCCGTCGGTGCTGAAGTTGGTGCCGAACATCTTGTTGTAGTCTTCGAGGAAGCCGTCCATGCGGCTGCCGGTGTCTTCGGTGGCGAAGGTGAAGTTTTCTTCTTCGCCGAAGGTGTCGAAGAGCTGCCCACCGTTGCCCTGCGAGTAGATGATGGCGACCTTGAGCTTCTGTTCGGGGCTCAGGGTGCCGTCTGCGATGCGTTCTTCTTGCAGGGTGTTGAGGGCGTCGTAGTAGGTGCAGGCGGCGTCGATGGAGGAGGTTGCCAGGATCGAGTTGAAGCCGCGCACATGCTCTACGAAGTGTTCGGTCACGCCGTTGATGGTGCGGCTCTTCTTCAGCTCGTAGTCACGTTCTTTCTGGTTGGTTTTACGGTCGTAGTTATCCAGAATGTAGGTGGCGATAGCCTCGATACGTTCAGGGCTTTCGAGTACTTCCTTGCTCTTTGCGAACCTTGCAATTTCCTTTGCGTTCGGTTCTGCGGCGTGTTCGGCAGCGACTTCGTCAGCGTACGCGTTTTCTTCCAGGCAGGCGAAAGTGGGGCTGGTGTTGGTGTATTCCAGGTGGAAAGGCAACACGTTCTTGTCACGGATGGCATCCACGACCGTGTAGGAGTGCAGGCAGTCGCCAAAGATTTCGACGGTGGTGGTGCCGGGTCCTCCTGCGGAGTTTTCATTGAAGATGGGGGTGCCAGTGAACCCGAACATGCAGTAGTTCTTGAAGTTCTTCTTGATGGCGGTGTTCATGCGGCCGAACTGGGAGCGGTGGCATTCATCGAAGATAATAGCCACGTTCTGCTTATAGATGGGGTGGTCAGCTTCAGCAGTGGTGAGGTTGGATAGCTTGTGGATGGTGGTCACCACGATGCTGGTTCCACGGTCTGCCAGGCGCTTGCTGAGTTCGCGGGTGCTGCCGGTGGAGCTAACAGAGTCTGCCTGGAAGTTGTTGTATTCGAGCATGGTCTGGTAGTCGAGGTCCTTACGGTCGACCACGAAGATGACCTTGTCGACGAGCTCGGTTTCTGCCAGGCGACGTGCGGTTTTGAAGCTGGTGAGGGTTTTGCCGCTGCCGGTGGTGTGCCAAATGTAGCCACCGGCTTCCTTGGTGCCAAGGATTTTACGATCGTTCGCAGACTTCACGGCGATTTCAACGCGGTTGATAATGCGTTCGGTCGCTGCAATCTGGTACGGGCGCATGACCAGCAAGTCCTGGTCTACGGTGAGGATGCAGTAGCGGGTGAGGATCTTCGCCAAGGTGCGCTGTGTCAGGAAGGTGCGGGCGAAGAGCATCAGGTCGTTGATGCGGTTGTTCTTGGCATCAGCCCAGTAGCTAGTGAACTCGAAGCTCTTGCCTGCGGAACCGCCGGAGGCAGTAGTGTTCCCTGCTTTGTGCTGGTCTTCAATGTGCTTATAACGCACGGTGTTGGAGTAGTACTTGGTTTCTACACCGTTGCTGATGATGAAGATTTGGGCGTACTCGAAGAAGCGGTGCTCATCTTTTTGGAAACCTTCGCTCTGGTAGCGTTCAATCTGCTGGAAGGCTTCCTTGATGCCGACGCTACGCTTTTTCAGTTCGATGTGCACCAGGGGCAGGCCGTTGACCAGGATGGTCACGTCGTAGCGGTTAAGGGTCTTACCGTTGGCTGCGGGCACACGGTACTGGTTGATGACCTGCATCTTGTTACGGGTGGGGTGCACAGCATCGATCAGCATGATGTTGCGTAGGGTGCCGTCTTCGAGGCGGAAGTCGATGAACCGTTCTTCCTGGATGAGCTTAGCCTTCTCCAGGATGCCATCGTTGGAGCGGGCGATGTGTTCGGTGAGCAGGCGGTTGAATTCTTCGTCGCTGAAGTGGAAACCGCTGTTGGGTCCGTAGGTGCCTTCTTCGGGGCGGGTGTTGAGACGTTCAAGCTGTTCACGCAGGTTACGGATGAGCCCAGCTTCGTCAGTGAGGCCCGGAGCATAGAGGCAACCCTGATCGTTGAGGGTTTCGATGAGCTTGTTTTCAAGCTGCGCTTCGGTCTGCAGGGCGCGGCGGTTTTCGTGCTCGGCTAGCCATTTATCGTAGCCTTTGGCTTTGGTGCGGTCACCAATAACAGTGAACTTATCTGAGCTGAGGATGCTTTCAGCGCTTCCTTCATCAAGGGTGGCCTGGTTGGGTACGGTTTCCACAGGGGTGCTCCTTTGCGTAAGAGGGGTGAGTGTGTGGATGGTTGGGCTCAGAGTTAGCGGGCCCAGTTTGTTGAGTGTGGTTGAAGTTGTGGGGCCCGTGCAGGGGTGGCAGGGTGCCGCCCCTGCACGGGGTTCACGCGTGATACGCGGGTGGCTACTGGTTTTCGCCCTTGCGGGGGAAAGAAAGTAACTGGTCGCGGTAGTACTCGTATTGGCTGCGACGCGCTGTGAGCTCTGCGGGTAGACCCTCGGAGAGGCTACTGGTTAGGGCGTCAAAGCGGTCGAGAATATCGACAATGCGCTGCTGCTCTTCCAGAGAAGGAACTGGGATAAGAACCTTGTTAAGCACTTTCTGAGTCAGGCTAGGGACGCCGCCAGCAGTATTTAGATCTTCAAGGTGAGCCGTTTTCAGGAAGTAGTACAGAAACTTAGGAATAACTTGTTCTTCGTCGATTTCGGTGTAGAAAATCGTATCGACATTCCAAAAAGGCTCTTCCAAGTAGAAGAGGTTCCCCAAAGAACCCTTACGCGGAATAAGAACTGTCGGCTTATCATATGCAAACCTATCAACATAGGTCATAATTCCGCCAGAACCATATACCGGGATATTTCCTGCCCCGAAATCCTTATAGGTCTTGCCGTTCTTAATCTTTGCGAAAGAGTCCAGAGGAACACGGGGACAGTCGAGAGCTTCGAAGAGCGAATCACGGTAGTACTCGTATTGCAGAGTACGCGCTTCCAGCTCTGCTTCCAGGTTCGCTTCCAGGTTCGTGAATTTGTCGAGAATTTCAACAATCGCTTCCTGAATCTCCAAGGGAGGAACAGGAACCTCATGTTTAACGACAACGCTCTTCTTGATAGAAGGCACTGCGCCAGCACCCATCGACCATGACATCAAGTCAAAACCAGACAGGACATAATAGAGAAATTTAGAGTTAATAACGCTACGAGCAGTTACTACCATAACGTTATTATCCACAATTGATTTCTCGGTCAGAATCCTCTTCTTATTTGTTGCAATCGCAGCACCAATCTTAGGAAAGATTATGGATTCAGGCTGAGCGAGCGACGCACGCATCTCTTTAGCTGATTCAGCAGATACGTAATTGTTAGAAGATGTCATAAACATTTCGTTACCAGGCAAGTTCATATCACTCACCTTATAGAACGGTATATTATCTTCTGTGCTCTTTTCATTTCCCTGGTATTTAACCGGAAAAACATATCCTGACGTTACATCAGCAATTTCACCCAGCGGGCGGTACTCCACCCCGTTCGGGCAGAGCTCAGCCACCAGGCGGTCAATATAATTTGTCACGTCCGCCACGACTACTCGCCGCCTTCCAGGCGCGCCACAATAGCATCAATCTCCACACGTAGCTGAGCCTGGCGAGCCATAATATTCTCAATACGAGAATTCAGCTCGATAATATCTACGCGCTCACGGGTGTCCTCCGGCTCAACCCAGCTCGACACCGCCAGGTTCGCCTCCTGCTCCAGCAGCTTCTCTACCGGAACCAGCGCCGAGAAATGCTCACGCTCCTCACGAGCCGCCAGCACCTCAAGAATCTTCTCGCGGTGTGCCTTGCCCAGAATGTTCTGGTTCTTACCCTTATCGAAGAGCTGCGAAGCATCCACAAACAGCACCGAATGATCCTTGCGACGGCCCTTCTTCAACACCAGAATGCAGGTCGCAATGCTCGTACCGTAGAACAGGTTGGCGGGTAGCTGAATCACGGCATCCACCACGTTCTGCTTCAACAGGTATTCACGAATATCACGTTCCTTACCGCTACGGTACAGCACGCCCGGGAACTCAACGATAGCCGCAGTGCCCGCCTCATTCAGCGACGCCAGTATGTGCATCGTAAACGCCAGGTCAGCCCTCGATTCAGGCGCCAACACACCCGCCGGGGCGTAACGATCATCGTGAATCAGGGTCGGGTCACTCTTCCCCTTCCACTCCGTCGAATACGGAGGGTTAGACACAATCGCGCCAAATCCCTTTGCAGGTTTGCCATCCGGATCAACACGGTGCTTCGGGTCGATCAGAGTATCACCGTGTGCAATATTGAAATTGTCCACCGGCACACCGTGCAGAATCATGTTCATGCGGCACAGGTTGTAAGTGGTCAGATTAATCTCCTGGCCGATAAAACGCAGGCCGTCCGAGTTCTTACCCAGCTCACGCTTAACCTTTAACAGCAGCGAGCCCGAACCACACGCCGGGTCATACACGGTACGAATCTTATCGGCATCACGGCCATCCATGGCAATCTTCGCCAGCAGCTCCGAAACCTCCTGCGGAGTGTAGTACTCGCCGCCGCTCTTACCCGCATTCGCCGCGTACATGCCCATCAGGAACTCGTAGGCGTCGCCGAAAGCGTCATTCTCGCTGTCCTCGTACCCCTTATCCAGGTTCATCTCTGCTACAGCGTCCATGAGCTTAAGCAGGTTCTCGTGGCGTTCTACAGGGCCTACACCCAGCTTGTTCGAGTCCAGTACGAAGTCGTCGAAGAGGCCCTTGACGTTATCCTCAGACCGGGTACCGCGAGCCGACTCTTCAAATGCGTTGAACACGTTTGCCAGGGTCTCGTTCAGGTTCTGGTCCTGGCGAGCCTTCGCGTATACATTCGAGAACAGCTGCGAAGGCAAAAGGAAGAAGCCACGCTCACGAATAACTACTTGCTTGCCTCCCTCATTACAGTCTTCATCTTTGAGCTCTACAAAAGGATCCTTGAGCGTGTAATTCTCATCAATAAAACGGGCCTGGCTCTCAGAGAGGTAACGGTAGAAGAGCATACCCAGCACGTACTGCTTAAAGTCCCAGCCGTCCACCGAACCGCGCAGGTCATTCGCAATACGCCAAATCGTGGAGTGCAGCTGCGCACGCTCAGCGTTACGGTTACGGTGCTCGTCAGTAGTAGCGGAAGAATCCGTAGACTGCGTCGTCATAGGGGGCGGTCAACCTCTCATAATCATCGTTTCTCCAGTCGAAGAAACGTCAAACATTCGGGACCCGTACGGTCCCGGTCGTACACATGCACCGGTGCCGGTTCAGAAGCCCTGCTCGGTGGGAGCGTTCATAGCTTCCACAAGCCGTTTCGTACCCGGCGGCGCGAACTATTTCAGTATAAGGGTTCCTCCGACCCCGTGCGCACCGGTTCGTCATCGCTGAGCCTCTGGTTGTTTCGATAGGTTAGTGTCTTCGCCGTGAGTCTTTAACCCGTAGTGAAGACACTAACCTATCGAAGGGTCCCCGCCCCTCCCCTATGAACGGCGAAAAGCCACATGTGTTTCGAGAAGCCACCAAAGAAGTGGCTTTTCGAAACACATGTGGCTTCTCAATGTAAAGACCAGAAAATAGAAATCCGGCCCGTCTACTCCATCAAGAGTAGCGGGCCGAACGGTTAACTCAAGAGTACAAAAACCAGCACCTCGAATCAACCTATGAAGGATATTTCTAAAGAGCCTACGCCTCCGAGGGCTTCGCGCCGGTCAGGCGGTACGCCTTGTACACGCCCGTCACGTTACGGACCACGTTCAGCACGTGCTCCAGCATGAAGCGGTCACCCAGCTCCAAGGCGAAGCGGTCCACCACGGTACGATCCTCCGAAGTGTGCACGCGCGCATCCAGAATGTTCACGCCCGACTCAGAAATCGCACGAATCAGGTCGCTCAGCAGGCCCTTGCGGTCCAGTGCCTCCACCTGAATCTGCACACGGTACGTAGCGGTCGGCGAAGACGCCCACTCGACCGTGGTCACGCGCGGCTCCTCGTCAGCGTTACGCATGTTCGGGCAGTCACGGCGATGCACCGAAATACCGTTGTAACGGGTCACAATGCCGATAATGTCATCCGGCGGGACCGGGGTGCAGCAGCGCGCAA
>ERZ773214.459-NODE-459-length-26776-cov-15.004977_pt1 | contig 26776 bp, 23 predicted proteins | sample MGYA00511238_ERZ773214 | MGnify/ENA primary metagenome ERZ773214 (study PRJEB29015, sample SAMEA2738157) | human oral metagenome | biome: human oral; feature: human-associated habitat; material: saliva | place: China | collected 2259 ... | reverse complement strand
GTTCTTCAACAGCGGTTCAAGATCAGCACAGTTGAAGTCCCACTTCGGATCTTCGGAATTGTCAACAACGGTGACGTTCTTCAGACCAGTGTCGCCACCAGGAACCGTGATACGCCACGCAAGCGTACGGTTGTTGTTGTACATGTTGAAGAGCCAGCCGTCTTTGCGGAAATCTACGCCAACACCGATGCCGGGCTGGATGTTCACATCAACCGACTTCGTCTCAGTCAGGTGGAAAGGCTGAGTCTTACCAACTTCATTCTTAGACAGGGTCAGTTGCGAGGTGGTAATAACCCAGCCATCCCAAGAAGCAGCACCTTCAGCCGCCTCATTGAAGACGACCTTGACAGTGCCATCCGATCCCCAAGTAGCGCAGCCAATCACGGTGCCCGATGCGGACTTCACATCGAAATTAAAAGGCATAATCGGCTTAGCCGACTGTGTCGAAAGCTTGTACTGGAAGTACTGACCTGCGGTCACCTTCGAGCTGGTCGACCAGTTGACTTTGAGACCAACAGTCGCCCCGACAGTAAAGCTCGTCTTGGGGGTGCCGCTTTGATCGGTCAGTTCAGGTTGGCCGATTGTCATTTTCGACGAAATATCTGTGGTGGGCGCCGGACAGGTTGCGGCATGAGCGGCGGGAGCGGCAACTTCAGAGAAGATCTCAACGGTACCGATACCACCAACCGCAAGCGTCAGTGCTGCGAGTGCAGAAACCGCGCGCTTAGTGCGGAGGGTTGTCATAGGAAAACTCCAAAATCCGAAAATTGACAGATTCAAGAATATACTACAGCTGTTCAGGTTTAAATTCCTAGTGTTTTCCCAGCAAAATTTATTCAGATTTCATCCATAAACATTTCATAAAGAAACCAGGAAGTCATCCTCGTCAACCACAGCTCCGCCGGTAATTCCAAAGATAATTGTTGCTGCAGACTCTATATCGCGAGTCGAACGCATACGCTCCAAACGCTCGGAACGAGTGACGATATTCTCAGGGACCTCGACATTTCCCTTAGGAAGCCACCGCAGTCGATATTCAATAACCGCTCCCTGCGCCCACTCCTCCCAGCGCAAAACATGAGGAACCTGCTCAACCTGATGCACTTCAACCATCATGATCGACTGATTCCCAATAGGACTGAGCAAAGCAAAACCGTCAACAACTTGTTCAGAACTGAGTGCATGTTCACGATCTCGTGCTAAGGCTTCTCGCAACTCATCACTCAACTCATGCACCACAGAACGCAGCTCTCGTTCAGCCTCGGCATCGCGACGACTCTGGCGGGAAGGCTCTCCCTGCGCACCAGCAACCAACTCGCGCGAATCAATCGTCTCTGGGAAAGCCTCAGCCAAGGCCTCGGCAAGCTCAGCGGGCCCCACCCAACGCTGTGAATAAACGGCCAAGGACACTGCGGAATCAGGATCGGGCTGCATGACAACGCCACTTCCGGCAATGCGCACAGCCCCGGCCAAACGCCGAGCCATCCGCTCCAGCACCAGCAAGACCTGATATTCGAGGCCAACGGGCAATCCCTCCGGGAAAGCCGCAGCCCAGCGGTCACTCGCGGCAAGCTCAGGCGGTGCAGGCTCCCCGCGCATCGGCTCACACTCCACAACCCACGCGTGAGTGAGATCTGCACCCAAGCCAAGTGGGCCTCGAACGTTGACGGGAAGCGCCCAAGGGCCAGAAAGCTCTACTCCCCCGCGAAGGTGCAGGCGACCGGGCGCAACCCAATGGGCCTCGTCCCACGCGGAAACAGCCAAGGCCTCAAGCTCATCATCTTCAACCGACGCGCCCACGCAGAAGAGGTGATTCGCCAGTCCCACCTCAACAGGAAGCGGCAAAACCTCACGCGCAGCGGAGCTGGTACCCATAGATACGCGCGCAACATGGTCATCAAGGCGAATCTCGCCGGTGCCATTTACTCGCAGCGCAGTGTCGAAAGCACGCATCCCCCCGACCGAGGTCATCGAGGTTTCAGTCAAAGGGTGCGAAGCCGTCTGGCTCAGCGAGGACTGAACACCTCGTGCGGAATCATGAGCCTGCCCAGCAGGAGCAGCTTCCAAACGCTCGCGAAACGACCGGCGTTTGGGAGGCAGCGATGCTTCTTGGGCCACGATCAACGCTCGATACGGGTGCGACTAAAGCGAAGGTGAGTACGCGAGGGCGTCGGCCCACGCTGGCCCTGGTAGTGCGAACCCAGGCCTTCACTGCCGTAGGGGTGCTCGGCGGGCGAGGACAGGTCGAAGAAGCACAGCTGCCCGATCTTCATGCCCGGGTAGAGCAGGATCGGCATGGTCGCAGTATTTGACAGTTCCAGAGTGACGTGGCCAGAGAAGCCGGGGTCAATGAAGCCAGCGGTTGAGTGCGTGAGCAGGCCCAAGCGTCCCAGCGAAGACTTTCCCTCAAGGCGCGCAGCGATGTCGTCGCCCAGTGTCACCAGCTCATAGGTTGCGCCCAGCACAAACTCACCGGGGTGCAGCACAAAGGGGTCGTCCGGTCCCACGTCCACACTGTGGGTCAGGTCAGATTGATCGGCAGCGGGATCGATCACCGGATAGCGGTGATTATCGAAGAGGCGGAAGAGTCGATCCAAACGCACGTCGATACTTGCGGGTTGAATCAGAGAGCGATCAAGCGGATCCAATTGAATACGTCCGCTATCAAGGCTTGCTGAAATATCGCGATCACTGAGCAGCATGGTGCCATTCTCGCACAGTTTGGGGTGAGCCTACGCGCCTCAGCGGGCGCGTTGGGTGACGGCTAAGCTACCTGTGTGCCTGTAACCGAAAGAGAAATTGCCCGTAGCGCCATCATGGAGTGGTACCGCCTTCATCGCCGCGATCTTCCCATGCGCGCCGATGACGTTTCTCCGTGGGGCACCCTTGTTTTTGAGGTCATGAGCCAGCAAACCCCCATCCCACGCGTTCAACCGATTTGGGAGCGCTGGATGAGTCTGTGGCCAACTCCCGCAGACCTTGCGAAAGCATCCCCGGCCGAGGTGCTTGTCGAGTGGAGCCACCTGGGCTACCCATCGCGAGCTCTTCGGCTTCGCGAATGCGCACTGAGTATCACGCGTGATTTCGGGGGCGTTCTCCCCTCCTCCTACGAGGCCTTGCTGAACCTGCCGGGAATTGGTCCGTACACCGCCAGCGCAATTGCATCCTTCCAGTTCCATCAGCGCATCCCCGTCCTTGATACGAATATTCGGCGGGTCTTCGCGCGCATCTGCGATGGGGTTGAGTTTGCGCGACGCTCCACACCCTCGCGCTCTGAGTTCGCTGCCGCGATGGAGTGGCTTCCCGAGGACGGCGCAGAATGCGCGCTGTGGAATGTGGCAATCATGGAGTTCGGAGCGCTTGTCTGCACCCAACGCTCCCCCAAGTGCGAGGGGTGCCCGCTGCGTACAAACTGCGCTTGGGCGGGGGCTGGTTTCCCGCCCGCCGAGGTCCGGCCTCGTGGTCAGGCGTGGAAAGGAACGGACCGGCAGGCTCGGGGGCGAGTGATGGCGGCTTTGCGCGCCTCTCCCTTGGGAATTTCGATTGACGAGGCCGTCGCCGCGGCACGCTTAGAGGGCGCGGATCCGCAGCAGGCTCCTCGCGTCATTGAGGCTCTGATACGCGATGGCCTGGTTGCCGAAGAGGTGGCAACCAGGCACATCACTCTTCCTCGAGAGTGAGGAAGGGGCTGGACCTCGGAGGTGGGCCTAGCCCTTGACTGCTCCTGCCATTGCGAAACTTCCTCCGGAAACCTTCTGCATGATTGCATACAGAACCAAAGCTGGGCTGGAATAGATCACCGCGAATGCGGCAAGCTTTCCATAAACAACAGCTCCGTGAGTTCCGAAGAACTGGTAAATAGCGACGGCAGCTGGCTGAATATCCGGATCAGTCGTCAAGATGAAGGGAACGAAGAAGTTCCCCCAGGTCGCGGTGAATATGAAGATAAAGACGACCAAGAGACCGGGTTTCATCAGGGGAAGAACAATGGTTCGCAGCGCTTTGAGTGCGCTGGCGCCATCGACCCAGGCTGCTTCTTCAAGAGACACAGGGACAGAGTCCATGAAGTTCTTGAGCATCCACACGGCCATGGGCAGTGAGGTTGCAGTCATGAAGCAGATGATGCCGGGCATCGAATCGATCAGATCGAGGCTGACAAAGAGCGAGTACACGGGAACCATCAGTGCCGTAATGGGCAGGCAGGTTCCGAAAAGAATCGTGTACATAAATCCGCGAGCGAAACGACTCTTGTAACGAGAAAGCGGGTAGGCCGCGAGCGCGCCGACGACAACGGTCAAGATGGCCGTTCCAAAGGAGAGGAGGGCAGAATTCCACAGAGGAAGCCAGGTTCGATCAAATGTCGCGATATCCGTGTAATTCTCGGTCGTAAAATGCTCAGGAACGCTCAAGGAGACGGTTGCCGTTGGGTTGAAGGAGGCAAAAAGCACCCACGCCAATGGAACCAGGAATGAAATTCCGATCAATGCCAAGACGATGCTTGAGATCAAGCGAACCGTTTTCTCACGCGGATTAGCGACGGAGGGGATTTCCTTAGCTTGCGTAGCCATCAGTCCACCTCCGGCTTCAAGGCGCGAATGTAAACCAGAGCGAAGAGCGCACCCAGCACAATGGTCACCGTGGCAATCGCCGTACCATAGCCAATCAGAGAGTTCTTAAAGGCTTCTTGGTAGGCCATGACCGGCAGGGTTGTCGACTGAGTTCCCGGGCCGCCGCCCGTCATCACCCACAGGAGCGTAAAGACGCCAAGGGTTTGAAGGGTGGTAAGGAGCAGGTTGGTGGAGATGGAGCCCTTGATCATGGGAAGGGTGACAAAAAAGAATCGCTGCCATCCTCGTGCTCCATCGACTTTTGCCGCTTCTTGAATGTCCGGTGGAACCTCAGCTAGAGCCGCGGAATACACCATCATTGAGAAGGCAGTACCACGCCAGATATTGGCCATGATGACCGAGAACATGGGGAAAGTCAGGAGCCAGGTTGTTCCGCCGAGGCCGATGTAACTGAGCAGGACGTTGAGCGTTCCGTCAGTAGAGAAGAAAGCATAGAGCGCGAAGGCAGCGACGATTTCGGGCATCACCCAGGCGATGACAACAACGCCACCGACAAGTGTGGAAAGGATCTTCGGCGCCTTGCGCATGAGCATTGCCAAGGCCAGACCCAAGATGTTCTGGCCGACAACCGCTGATGCAAAGACAAAGATCACGGTCAGCAGGACTGCTTTCCAGAAAGCATTACTGGTCAGCAGTTCCGCATAGTTTTCGAGGCCAACAAATTCGGGGTTTGCCGCTTTGTAGCCCGAAAGGGCGGCATTGGTCAAAGACCCATATACCGAGTATGCAATGGGACCGACGAGGAACACCGCCATAAGAGCAACTGCTGGAAACAGCAGGCCCATTCGGCCCGTTTGGCGGGCGATGCGAGAAATCAGTGTCTCGCGTCGCCCGCCAAGGGTCGCAGTGCTCTCGGTCCCCACACGAACCGAGGTCGACATGTTACTTCGCCGCTTCGATGTTCTTCTCGCCGACGATCTTCACCAGGCCCTCGTCATAGGCCTTTGCGGCCTGTTCGGGGGTCTGTTCCTTGGTGACCACGGATTCGGTGGCCGTCTGGATATTCGTGGAGATCTGCGGGTAGTCGGGAGTTGCAGGGCGGAAGTGCGTGTACTTGACGATTCCAGCGAAGAACTCGAAGGAGGGGTTGGCCTTGAGGTACTCAGGATCAGAGATGATGTCCTTTCGGACGGCAATCGCGGAGGTCGCGATGGAGTACTGCAGGGAGCCCTTCTTGTTCAGAGCGGTCTTGACGAAGTCAGCTGCCAGTTCGGGATCCTTGGTCTGGGATCCAACAGAGAGCACCCAGCCACCAGAGAGCGTGGTGAATCCGGGTTCTTGCCCCTTCTGAGTCGGCATCTTTGCGAGGCCAATGGTTTCTTGCCATTCGGGCCACTTGGTGGAGTCCTGCATCCACACGTAGGGAAGCCAGGAACCATCAATATCGATGGCGAGCTTGCCCTTGGGGAGAAGTTCAGTGGAGACTCGGGTACCGACTGCCTTATCCAGTGCAATGTCGTTGGAAGGGGCCAGGCCCTCGGAGTATGCGGTCTGGTAGAAGGTCAGGGCGTCCTTAAAACCTTGGGAGCCACTGATCCACTTGTTGGTGTCGGTGTTGTACAGGGTGTCCTGAGTTCCGTAGAGCAGCATTTCAAAGCCCTGCATAGTGGTCTGTTCACCACCGGCGCGACCCGCATAGATGTTCATGGGGATGACGTCGGGCACCTTTGCCTTAATGGTGCGGGCTGCGGAAAGCAGGTCGTCCCAGCTCTTGGGCTGCCAATCGGTCGGCAGACCGGCCTGCTCGAAGATCTTCTTGTTGAAGTAGATTCCGCGGGTATCCGTGCCGAAGGGAACACCGTAGAGCTTGCCATCCATACCCTTTGCACCCTGAGTCGAGCTTTCGGGGTACTGGCTCCACTCATCCCAGTTCTTCACGTACTGGTCGATGGGCAGCAGGTATCCGGCTGCAGCATCGCTCATGACCTGGAAGGTGTCTTCATAGATGATGTCGGGAGCCTTGGACTTCGACTTATTCATCAGCGCGAGCTTGGTGAAGTACTGGTCAGCATCGGCTTCAACGGGCTGAAGATCGATGGTGACATCCTTGTGGGTTGACTCGAATTCTTCCTTCGCGCGCTTCATGAAGTCTTCAACCTGCGGGAAAGATGAGGTCTTGTAGTAGGTAACGACAAGTGACTTTCCTTCTGAGCTTCCAGAAGCTGCCTTGTCCTTGGATCCAGAGCACGCTGTCAGTCCCACGGCGGCAATGCCCAGAACTGCAACGGCGGCGAGTGCACGACGTGCCATTGAACTCTCCTTTGATAGTTCGGTGACTTCCTTCGGTTTGCCTGCGACTTCACTGTCGTCCGGCTTCCCGCGCCCCTATGACACGGAAGTCCTTGGTGTGAATTGTATTACTACGTAGAAACGGCTTTCCAGACCCGATGGTTACACTTCGGTCACGATCTTGACAAAGTTCTCTGAATATTTGGTGAGCGAATATTTGCAGCTCACAGGCCATATAGCGAAGGGTGCAATGCCGACACACTGCCGACGTTGCACCCCTCTCTTTCTCTGAGCTCATCCACTTTCTATCAGCTATTCTCAGTCATAAAACGACTGATCAATGAACGAATCTCGTCCCAAGCAACAGAGTCAGGCACTGAAAGCGACCCGTGAAAAGTACCCGCGAACATGTGCAACTCAGCAATACACCCACTATCAACCAGGCCAGTTGCCAGAGCAATCCCCTCATCTCGAAGAGGATCGACAGGATTCACAACAACTAATGCCGGAGGGAAGCCAATTTCCCTCATATGTTCCCGCGGCTTGGGGAATGCCAATTCAACAAGAGCTTCGGGAATCTCCATTTTCTTTCCCGATTCATCCTTAGCCTGCGTTTGCCCAAAGAAATGACGCCAAGCACCGGCCGCCGCGCGACGCGTCCAAATCGGACCATCTGCAAAGAGCGAGCTTGAGTGCGTCGACAAGCTCGGGTCAATGCAAGGTTCCAGCAAGACAATGCCTCTGATTATGGAAGAAATCCGCTCATATTGAGCCGTAGTTTCTTTGTCTTGCGGCACTTGCGCAGCCAATCCGTAGAGGCGACTCACCATGGAATAGGCCAGTCCAGCTCCCGCGGAATCCCCCAAAACGAAAATTGGACGTTCATAACCAAAACGCTCAAGGGCCTCGACAAGGGCAGAAATACAGTCGTCGACGGGAATTGGGAAGGGAAATTCGGGTGCGAGTCGGTACTCCGGAGAGACAACAATCGCACCGAAGTGCGTGGCAAGTTCATCATTCTTCGCATCGTCGAATGCCGCGCGTCCAGCAACGTATCCTCCACCATGGATTGACACCAGAATCGGTGCATTATCCCGCAGGTCATCGGGGATGAAGCTGCGTCCGCGCGAGGTCACTTCGAGCCTATTGATCGCTTCGTGGGGATTGTCCAAAAGAGCATCTCCCCCCGCGCGCATAGCGGGCAGGTCCCATGTTGTTTGTTCTGGTGTTGCTTTGATTACCGGAAGCAACTCAGGGCGCAGAAAGAACGGGGATTCAGCCATCCTTCTTCAATCCCTCGGAGCGAGCTTTGCAATCAAGGACTCGACCGCAGCATAGAAGGGTTCAGGCGTCGAGCGACGCACGCAGTGGCGAGCCGTGGGGATCAGAAGGGTAGTGACCTTCTCTAAGCCCAATTTATCGATGTCAGCGACACCAGCTGGACCGATGACAACATCGTCTCCATCCCCTGTAATCAGCAAAGTCGGGGTTGGAAGAGATTCCAGAATTTCATTTCGCGTGCGCACACTACTGACGGCAATATTCGATAGGAAATTGCGATCTACCTGCACCTTTGCCTGCGCCCACCCGGTTGCTTCAGCGCGGCTCCACAGCGGATAGTCCTTCAGAAGCTGTTCAACCTCGTGCCCAAGATTGTCGGTCACGTGATCGCACCACTTCACCAGATGTTCGCCAAATGCCTTGGAATCTCGCCGGTTTTCGGCAGTAAATAGAGCTGGATCCTCCAATACCAAAGCATCAACATGGGCGAGGCCTCGTGAAACAATATCGGCGCTGGTTGCTCCACCCATCGAATGCCCCATCAATAGGACAAAGGGGGCAGGATCATCAGCTTCAATACGGTTAATCACATCGGCCGCACTCTGCACCAACGCCTCGAAAGGATCCTCAAGCTGCTCGGGGGAAAAACAAGGGGAGCACCCGTGCCCCAGCGCATCAACGCAGACGACCTCGAAGTCACCGGACCAACGCTCACTGACATCACATAGGGCAGCAGCATTATCTGTCACGCCGTGAAGCGCGTAGATGCGTCCCTTGGTGGGGGTTCCACTGGTATTGATAGCAAGCTTTGCCGGCGTCATGAATCCTCCTCGATGAGCATCTGCTCCGTGTGCAGGAAGCATACAGGAAGTTTGCTGCTAATCTATGGGTACGCTCCACACAGTCAATCATTCTGATCATCACGGAGGATGCCATGGATGAGAGCAAGATCGAAAACGTCATGTCTGAGCTGCTTGGCGAGGGCTATCGAATTGTCAGGGATAACGGCGAGTTGTCCCCGATGATCGAATGGGTCGACTGGGCGGGCGATCCCGACGACGAGGACGATGAAGAGCGCGTCGAAGTGAACTTCGCCGACGGAACGATGGAGTCCTACCCCATGGGCGTTCAGCTCCGTCAGATCTGGCACGAAGACGCGGAGTAAGGCGTACCTCCAGGCAACAAAAAGCGGTCCGCACGCGGTCCGCTTGGAGAGACCTGACCTCGCCGATCAATCAGTAGCGGATCGCATCAATCGGCTTAATCCGCACGGCCGCGAATGCTGGGATGATGCCGCACAGGGCGCCGATGCTCGTGGAGATGGCGACGCCGGCGATGGCGGCGCCGGCGGGGAAGGCCGGGGTGTCACTCAAGGAGATATTGAGCGCCTCCAGGGGCAGGAATCGGACGACGACGACCGCGATTCCCACACCGATGACGCCGGCGACGAAGGTCGCGACGACGGACTCCATGAAGACCGCGAAGAAGACGCGCGCCGCGGAGGCGCCGACGGCGCGGCGGATGCCGATCTCGCGCACGCGCTGGCGCACAGTCACGATGGCGACGTTCAGCAGGCCGAGGGCCCCCAGGAACACGATAATGCCGCCGATGACCATGATGACGTTGGAGATGGTGCCCAGCTGCTCCTCGCCGATGTCCTCGTGCTCGCCGCCCGAGACGGAGACCTTCCACCCCTCGCCGAGGATCGAGGCCAGGGCGCGCGGCAGGGTGTCGCGCGCCTGGTCGGCGTTCTCGGTGCCCACCCACGCGAACATGGACGGCGCACCCATCTGCGGGAATGAGATGCGCGCCGCGTCGTAATGCGCGAACACGGTGGGCATGTCGAAGGAGCTCTTCGACTTGGTGATGCCGACGACGCGCATCGCCGTGCCATCACTCGTATGGAGGACGATCGGAACCTGGTCGATGGGGGCGCGCCCCAGCTGGTTCCACAGGCTTTCGGAGATGACGACGGGGATCAGGCGCTGGTCGGCGTCGCTGCTCACGACCCATCGGCCGGCGAGCATGCGCGTGCGGAAGATGACCTCGTAGGAGGGGTCCACGCCCTGGAATGCCACGCCGTCGACCATGTCGGAGATGTTCGTGAGCGGGTAGCCGCGGAATTGCCCGCTGGAGCGCGCCTGTCGAGTTTCGACGATGTCGCCACCCCCGCTGGAAAAGCGCGACCAGTAGCGGATGTCCGTGCGTTCGGCCAGGGTGCCCATGGCTTCGCCGAGGACATCCTTCTCATCGGGTCGCTTCGCCATCTGCGCGCCGGTAGGCGAGGCATCGGTTCCCGCCCCGGAGACGTCCTGATAGGGACCGCTGCCCGCCGAACCATCCGAGGAGGCCGAGGAGCTTTCGGGGGTCAGGCGCAGGGTGACGGAGCGCCCCTCGTAGAGTTCCGCCAATTCACGCGAGGACTGCAGGAGCAGGTCGCCGAGCGCGATGACGATCGTCATGGCGGCCACAGCCGCGACCACGCCCACGAGGGAGAGGACGACGCGCGCCTTCTGGACCTTGACCTCGCCCCAGGCCTCGATGAGCGCGCCCAGGATCTGGCTGGCGGCGTTCATTGCTCACCCTCCTCCGACATCATGGGGGACGAGGCCTGCTCAGCTTCCGGGTCGCCCTCGGCGGGCGGGAGCGGAGGTTCAGCCACAGCGGGTTCTGTACCCACCTGCTCAGCCCCGACCCCGTTACCCGAATGCCCAGCCTCCGCGCGCTGCGCAAGAGTGGAGGGATCCTCGACCTCGTGCAGCGTGCCGTCGTAGAGCTCGTAGGCGCGCTGCGCTCGAGCGGCCACGGCCATGTCGTGAGTGATGACGATGAGCGCCGAGTTGGATTCGCGGGCGATCTCCTCGAGGAGGCTCATGACGACGCTCCCCGTATCCGGGTCGAGCGCACCGGTCGGCTCGTCCGCCAGGATCACGCGTGGGCGACGCACAAGGGCGCGCGCGATCGCGATACGCTGCTGCTCGCCGCCGCTCATCTCACCCGGGTAGGAATCCGCGCGATCCGCCAAACCCACACGCCCGAGCATGTCGAGGGCGATGGAGCGCCTGCGCAGCAGCTGTGTGCTAGGCGCGTACAGGAGCGGGACCTCGACGTTTTCGCAGGCCGTGCGTGCAGCGAAGATGTTGAATTGCTGGAAGACGAAGCCGAAGTCCTCTCCGCGCATGCGAGCGCGGCGCCCTTCGCCAAGCCGCGTCGTATCCACGCCGTCGAGCTCGTAGCTGCCGGAGGTGGGGACATCGAGCAGGCCGATGATGTTGAGCATCGTAGACTTACCCGTGCCCGATCGACCCACGATAGACACATGCTCGCCCGCGGCGACGTCCAGGTCGACGCCGCGCAGAATGTGCAGGGCCTCCCCGTCAGGCAGGGTGACCGTGCGGGTCACGCCCCGCAGGCACACGAGACTCATTGTGTGCCCGCTGCGTCGCCCGAGCCCCCGGCCACGCCGCCGTAGGGGCCGGTCTGGCCGTCCTGATTGTCCTTGTTCGAGGTCGGGGTGAACTCGAGGATCTCCTCGCCCTCCGTCAGCCCCTTCTTGATCTCGACCATCTTGCCGTCCGTGAGGCCCAGGGTGACGGCGCGCTTCTCGGGCTTAGTCGGGTCGGAGGTCGGCAGGTAGACGGAGCCGGACTGATAGCGGCCCTCGACCGCAGAGATCGGCACCGCGAGGACGCCCATCGCCGATCCGGCCGTCATTTCGAGAGTGACCTGCAGGCCGGCGAACACCTTCTGGTTGGAGGGGATCGCGCAGCGGGCCTTCAGGTCCGTCGAGGCCGAGGCCCCGTTATCGGATCCGGTGTTCGATTTCGAGTCCTGCGCCTTGCCGGCCGAACTCACCACCTTCACACCCGAGCACTCGAAGGGTGCGGGACCGTTCTTAATAGTAACGGTCGCCGTCGAAGGAGCGTCCTGCATGCGGTACATCTGGTCCGCGCTCAGGGAGGCGACCGCGGAGAAGGTCGGGGGGACAATCGTCGCAACCGTGTCGCCAATCGCGAACTGCTGGCCTACGAGCACACCCGTCGAAACCGTGCCATCGCCGGGTGACATGACGGTCTCGTACTTGTAGGTCGGCTCCGCGGTCTCGACGCTCACGTTGCCCCTCTCGTCGGTCACCTGCCGGGTGTCGCCGGGAATCTCCTTGCGGATCTGGAGGAGCGCATCACCCTTGGAAACCTTGTCACCGTCATTGACGAAGGTGCGCACGACGTTGCCGTCCAGGGTCGCACGGGCCACAACCGGCTCGTCGGGCTGAATCGTGCCCGTCAGGATCACCGTATTGGTGATATCTGCGCGCCCAACGGAGATTGTCATCTGCCCGAAGGACCCGCCCGGATCCACGCTGCCGCTCATCTGCTTCTCCTGCGCGGCCGGGAAGAACGCAAACTTCACCAAGGCCACGGCGATTACTACCCAGGCAAGAACCTTGACAACATCGAGCACCTGGGCGGTGCGGGTCTTTTGTGCCACGTGCGTCTCCTTCGATGAACGGCATTGCCCAATTGTGGGGCGCACCTCATTCTCACAGCAATGCTATCCCCTCCTTCAGAGATTTCTCGAGGAGCGTCCCGCCTGCTGGGCGCCGCACGTCCTTGCCCCTACCTTGGATGACGAATCGACGAAAAGCATCACCTAGCTGAAAGCAAATGCCTCAGTCGTCGCGGTGCCCATAGCGTGCAGGATCAACTGGCTGTTGATACTTCGGTAGCCCGTCAACTACCAGCAGGTACGACTCCATGACAAGCTCGCGGATGAGTTCGTCGTTAATACCCGGGCCCGGCATGACAGTGATCCAGTGTTTCTTATTCATGTGGTAACCCGGAGTGATTGATTCAAAGCTTTCACAGAGTGCTCGAACGTCCTGCGGATCAGCCTTAAGATTGACCATCCGCTTCCCGCGGACGGTTGAGATCATGAACCATTTACCGCATACTCGCGCGACCTCCCACTCCTCGTTAAAGGGATAAAGCTCGCTGGCGGGCAATTCAAGTGCAGCGTCAACAACGCTCTTCCAAAGCTGTTCATCATCTAGGTCAGGCTGCACGCTAGCCTCCCCCATTCAGCACGTCGTCCGAAACTCAGCGTCGCACCTCCGTTGTGCTATTATTCCGTGATTTTTGAAGCTGATTTTGGAGGACGTGCATCTATAACGGTGAAGCGAATGTTTTTGCCTAGGTTTGCAGTCATTCCTTTCACCTCATTGGGAAGTTGCTGGACACGGTCACAAGAGGTTTTCGTGTCATTGAACTGGACTGCAATAAACCATCCGTAACCACTGCTGTCTGATTCAAGGTAGCTTGGCAACTGCTTGTGAAGGCCATTCCAAAATCTACCGTTCTCAACTTTCTTGACCTCAATGAGCGCCCGTATGCACGTACCGCGTGAGACTTTGAAGTCCACGGGGCCTCGTCCAAGGTCGACTTCTCTGTCAAGTTCGACATCAAATTGCCTCAGATATTGCCCTGCCAACCCAAGGAAGGCAAGTTGAATTGCTTCCTCCCTCTTGACGGTGCGGTCCTCGTTCCACAATAAGCTCCAGCCTCCGCGCTGTTCAATAAAGAGCTTAAATTGGGCGATGATCTGGTCGAGTAAAATCATCAGCTGGTCTTGGGTTTCTACCCGTTGTATGGGCAAAGGATGATTCAGAGCAAAGTGCTTTGGCTCGCGATCCCATTTTACGACACCGAGAGGATCACCTTCAAAATCGTAGTGTCTTAAGTCTGGACGTGAAGTTTGTTCCCGCGCCCACTGGCGCACACGGTCGGGATGACGCCTCGCGAACTCGACGATCATGGCTTTCGACGCAGTCTGCCCGACCTTGAGGTTGAGGCTCTCACGGAGATCCTCATTCATTGCCATATCGAACCAATTGTTGGGATTAAGCGTGGGAAGTTCGTTAAGGATTCGCGTGGGGACGAGCACAATCGGCGATCCATCTGGCGCTGCCGGCAGATCAGCATAGCCGAGGTGCCAACGCTGGTAATCTCTATTGAGCTTGAATGCAGGTATCTCAAACGATCTCAGGGGGATGCCATGACGTTGCGCTATTTCCCTTGTGTATTCAGCGAATTCGTCCTTAAGAACGTTGGCGACGATGTCGGAAATTCGATCCGCACCAATCCCCTCATTTAGTATGCCAATTTCCTCAATGTGCTCTGGTCTCTCAAGCCCTTTGGCAATGGCAACTGCAATACCGTCTCTGATCGCTTTCGCATAGCCTCTACCTGATCCGGCTCCTTTAGTTCCCAACGAGGTGTACCCAAGGCGGAATTCACTTGGTTCTGGAAACGTCAATAGACGGATTACTGCCTTGGCAGGTGGACTTTGGGGGCTGCCCCCCTTCGCAACAAGCTCATAACACGTAACGAAGTAATCGATAAGCTTTTCATGGGCTGCCTTCCACCGTCCGCCTGCATCGAGCAGAAGAAGTGGATCGATAAACAACCTAGTATCAACACTCAAATGAGGATCAAACCAGTCATCTTCATCTGTCCGAGTAATGGAAAAATACTCTGAGAATCGAAGTGAGGTGCTGCATCCCATGCCGTTTATCTCCATATTCTCAGTCTCAGGCATTCGTGATGGGATCGGATTTCGACTTGAGGTCGTCCCACGAATCGGAAGAAGCAATGTCGTCTTCATAGGCGATGAGATATCCCCAGTGCTGATCTGCGAATTCCTCGATTCCGATGAGGCGGTTGACAATTTCCTCTGCTGCGCGACGCTTGGCTTGCACCGTGTCGTCGGCACGACCGCCCTCGTTTTTCCCCTCGATGATCCAATAGATGCCTTGGTCGTCGAGAGCAACAAAGTCAGGGAAGTAGCGGTCTTTCGCAGTGTAAGCGATGACCGCCTTATTGTGGCTGTGCAACCTGTGCCACCACTTGATGTGTGGCGAGGTTTCTAGGAGTTTGGCGAGTAGGTACTCGCCGCTGTAAGAGTCGAATGACTCGGCAGTGAACAGAGACTTTGCCCAGGGTCCGTAGTACTTGAACTTCTCAAACGCGTCGCGTGATTCCACGTGCTCACGAATATGCTCCCCGAGCGGCAGCGTGATTCCCGCGTCTCCGGGTTCGGGGTGCGCGTGGACTTCAGCGACTTCCTTGGCGCCTCTCAGTATGTCTGCCACGAATGTTCGCAGCAGTACCCCCAGCTCGTTGGAAGCAGATGCCAAGGCTTTGACGGTCCATTCCTGCACTAGGGTTGCTCGTAGGAAATTGCGCACCACATAACCGCGGGCGTAGCGAATGTTTTGCTCGTTTCGGTCGATGGACTGCTGGGACATGACCAGGTGGGTGAGGACGTCCTCGACTTTTTCGCGAGGAACTGGCATTGACGCTACTTCGGCGATCTCTGTGTCACGCGTGGAAATCTTAACCTTGCCACGATTGATGGCAGCAATAATCTCCTTTCGGATCAATACATCCCCGGTATCGGTGACGCGACGTGCGGCAGTATCAATATCGCGTTGGTCGATCGCACTCAGCAGCACTGGTGGGATCTGAGTGGTGATCGTGGTGGACGGGAAGAAGTAGGACACGTCGGCAAACCTTGGGTTTCGCTCCACCGTTTCCAGAACCACATCCTCACTTGTCCGCGCAGCATCACTGGTAGGACTAGCTTCGATGGTACGAACAGCGATACCGACCCCTGTCAGCACACAGGTCTGCTGACTAGGCAAAGACCGGGCCAGTGCTGAGGGTGGGGTGCTACCGGTTGAGACGGCGATCTGTGTGGGAACGGTCGGGCTCCCACTAGGCATGGCCATGCCCGATGGGACATCCACAGGAACACCGTTGGTTTGTGTGTTCGTGTTAGTGATGTAATCGCGGATCGCGTTATCAGCCGCGTTGATGTCTCCGTTCGTCGCTGCTTCTTCCAATCCGAACTGACGCAGGACGTTTTCATTGCTGAGCAGTTCATGGAAGGACTTATGGGAGATAATGTCGAGCTGGTCGATCTGCGGCACGTCCGTGTACGCGCCGAAGGGCAATCGCAGGCCGCGCCCCATGGTCTGCTGGGTCAATACATCAGACGCCATTGCACGCAAGGTCACAACAACCGCGATGTTCTTAACGTCCCAGCCTTCCTTGAGCTTGTTCACGCTCACCACCGCCATGACGGGTGAGTCCGGAGCATCGAGGCGGTCCAGACGTTTCTGGGTTGCCTCGTCATCGTGCTTGGAATCCACTTGCAGTACCGCGTTCTCACGACCGAGGTAAGCCGGCGAACGCAACAGCTCAGCGACCTGGGTAGCATGGTCCACGTCCGAGCACACCACAAACGCGACAGCATTGACGTGAGGGAGCTGGTTGATAGTGGTGTGAGCGTCGTAGTGGGCTTGCTTGATCGCGCGCAACTGTAATGCGTCACGCAACTGTTGTTCTTCGCTGGACTGGTCCTCACCGTAACCTTCACGTCTAAAAGCCAACACCGGTGTCTTCACGAAGCGGTCGGCAATCGCCTGATACAAGGGGTACTCGAAGATGACCGTGTCATCTTTACCCTTCGAGGCGGTCAGTCCGATGCAGGCGGCAGGATCAAGTTCTTTCAAAGCCGCACTGAAAGCGACAGCGTTGTCCGAGTAGAGGTGGGACTCGTCCGCGATCACCACTAGGTCGTCCAAATTTTTCAGGTAGTCGAACAGTACGCCCGCGTTCTCATCAAAACGGCGTGGACGACGTTGCGCTGCTGCTGCACTGCCGTCATGCGTTTTTCCATCGACATCCTTGGGGGCGATGAGCTGCTGGATGTTGAAGATGAACGCTAGCATGGGCACTTCACGCCCATAAGACAGTTCTGCGGCCCCGTTTTGCCTGGCGATCCAACGCGAGTAATCCTGTGGCGTCACCACCTCGGGAGCCACATCCGCACCGCGAATGAAACGCCCTGAACCCTCAGTAAAGTTTTGGATCGTTTTCGCCTGGACCGTCTTGCCAGGCGTCACGATCACGACATTACCCACGCTCTGACGGCGCAGGTACTCCATGAACGCAGCCATCAGATAGGTCTTGCCCACACCGGTGGCCAGGTTGAGCACCTGCATCACACTGGGGTCATAATCCCCATCCAGGGCGAAAATTAACTGCCGTAGCGCTTCCCTGTTAGGTTTACGCAGATCAAAGTCCGTGGCAATGGCCTCGATCAGCTCAGGGTCAAAGGAGATTTTAAGCCGTTTCATTGTTGGCCTCCTTTTTCGCTTACACGGAAAATGTCATCGGGAATATGCACCAGGCGCGAGCCAGGGCGAGCCTTCCGCAAATGTTCACGTACACCATCAGCCACACCAGTGGCCGCAAGAACCAGGGATTCTCCCTCCGTGAGGTAACTGAGGAGTTCATCTACAAGCTCGATCGACGCCACACCCTCGTGGACTTTCAGTAGGGAGCGTCCCCGCTGCCCATCAAAAACGTAGTCGTCATCCGCATGAAGAAGATGAAAGCCACGATTGGCCGCGACCGACTTCACCAGTGTTTCCCCAGTCGCCTCCGGTGTGAGTACAACAAGCCCCAACTCCGGGTCGAAGTCAAAGCAGGCGGGTGACAGGCGCGCGACCTGGAAGCCACCACCGCCACGCCAGTTGACGACCTCTTTGGTGCGCTCGGTCTTAGCCGCAGCTTTCAGAGCCTTCACCAGCGGGCTCTTCTTTGCCTCAGGATCATCAGCGATCAGCTTGTTCAACACCGAGGTGAACTTCGCGGCATCCTCCGGGCTCACCCCTTCGGGGAGCTCCACGTCATCGGCAGCAACACGCTCACCTTTGGTTCGCGTGATGCCCCCGGGGTCTTGGTCGTTGACTACTTTCTCTAAGCGGGGACGAGTAAAGGTATTAAAGGTCGACTCCAACAACTCGCATGTGACCCAACGACGCCCCATCTTCTGAGCCACCGCAGCAGTCGTCCCAGAACCTGCAAACACATCCAGCACAATGTCACCGGGGTTGGAACCAATGTGGATGATGCGCTCGAGGAGCGCCTCCGGCTTCGGCGTAGAGAAAGCAACGGTTCCTGGATGAAGGGATTGGATCTCTCTTTTCGCCTCATCGTTCCGACCCGTATCTGTCCAAAGGGTTCGCGGTACTTGACCGTAACCATCCGGGACGTAACTCTTGAATCGTGGCCCACCAGAACCGTCTTTACCGGTGAAATATAGGATTGGCCAGTTCCCTTCTGCAAAACGGCGATCAAAGTGTTCTTCAGCCGTTTTTTCATCTTGGATCAACAACAGTGCCTGAACATCTTCTCGAACGAAGTCTTCAGATACGCCACAAAGCTCCGCTCGCTTGAGACGGTCGTCTATTTGGCGAGTCTCGTAGTCACCCCATTCCGAAAAATGCTCAAGCATGTTTTGTTGAGAAAAGCGCCAGCAATTACCCACTGGAGGATAAATTAATTTGCCCGTCTTTGGGTGTTGAATACCAAAAACCATACCCTGATGCGTTCGAGCCCCCGGAGCACCTGCCGCCTTGGATTGCCATGGTCGAGGATCGCCGTCAGGAGACTTAAAGCGAGACCGCATCTCCTCCGACGGTGGCAAAATGTTGCGCTGAAAATTCTGTGCTGCATAGACGAGAATTACGTCCTGATCAACCGAGAATGTCCGCGAATCGTTCCGGACGTGGGAGGCTTTTTGCCAGGCTATTTCAGCAACAAATGCGGACGATCCGAATACCTCATCTAATAGACAGCGCATTCGGTGATTCTCAGCATGGTCGAGGTGTACCCAAATGGAGCCGTCGTCGCTGAGGAGTTTGCGCATATGCAGTAGTCGGTCACGCATCATCGTCAGCCAGATGGAGTGCTCGAGCGCATCGTCATATGAACTAAAGGCTTGCTGGGTGTTAAACGGCGGATCAATGTAAATTAGTTTGACCTTACCCAGATACTTGTCAGCCAATTCAGGTACGCGAGTGAGAGCCTCAAGCACATCGCCAGATTCCCCTAAAATAAGGAGGTTGTCATCTTGCGGAGGAAAATCGGCCCGCTCTGAGTACTCAAACTCATCGCTCTTTGGGGACTGAACCCCCCGGACGTAATCATCCAAAATCAAGGTATGTATTTCGCAATATCGCGGGTCGGAAGGATCAACCCACTTATAGCCATACTTCCCTACCTCAGTGGGAATAAGCGCCATATGCTTATTGAACCAAGTCAACTCCAAACGCTGCTCGACCACCTTTTCCTCCTTGCTCAATTTCAGGTAAGAAACGTCACAACCGGTATCAGCGATCCTCCACCAGCGGCAGTGATATACGACTCTTATCCCCCGATTATCCCTATGCGAGCTTCGGAATTGAAACAACATCGCCGCACAGGTAGAACATTTCCGATACTCCACCGGTTATAAGTTGAAGATTCACCAGTAAATGCCCCCTTAAATCGCAAGCGAAAGGGGAAAAGCATCGATGTAAACGCTCCTAATCGTCATTCCATAGCTGAGGCGATACGTCGCTGCCAGCAGCCAAAACCAAGTTCCAGCCAAGTGATTGTGGAGTTGAGCTTTGGCTTCTGGCGACATATGACTGACGCAGCCCATGAGAAGACCTTATGGATTCCATATCTTCACAAAGCATACCCAGCACGAACTGACCGCAAGTATATTCATCGGATTATCGGACAGCTTAACGATGTTCGGAATAGAGCCTCCCATCATGAGCCTTTCATCACTCCGAAACGGCTGAGTGAAGTAGGTGAAGCTGGCAAACAGATTGTTGACCTAGCCAAAATGATTTTGCCTAGCCTCGCTGAGCACATTCAAGACACAAGCACATTAGGTTCTATCTTGAACAGTCGTCCTACAAATTAAGCACTTCCGAACCACGGAAGCATGATATTGAACGGGTTCAGACCTATTAAATCCAAGCTCAAAGCGGAGCGGGCGACGGGAATCGAACCCGCGCTGTCAGCTTGGGAAGCTGAAGTTCTACCATTGAACTACGCCCGCGAGGCGCCGAGCACGCAGTCGGTGCTACCAACGCAACTCGTTCATCATAGCGGCTCACTTGAGTTCAGTCCAAAGCTTCGGACATAGACTATGAGCTGTGACTTCACCCAACCCACGCCCCGTCGTTGCCGCTGCAATCTTCGACTGCCTCCCCCACCCAACCGCGCTTTTGTGCGCCTCCCGCTCGTACCCGGAGGATTTACGAGGCCTCTTCGAGCTCCCCGGCGGAAAGGTTGAGGAAGGCGAAGACCCCGTGCGCGGCCTCGTTCGTGAAATCGACGAAGAACTGGGGTGCGCGCTTGTGGTCGACCAGCCGGTCCTCTCCCCCGAGGGACCATGGTGGCCAATCCTTGCGGGGCGCGTCATGGCAGTGTGGGGCTGTACGCTTGCAAACCCCGACCAGCGGCTCACTCCCGGGCACTCCCATTTGGAACTGCGGTGGACCCCTCTTGACGAGGTCCTTGATCTTCCATGGATTCCCGCAGATCTTCCCATCGTTCAAGCTGCGATCGAGCAGTACTCATCTGCGGCTACCTGTTGATGGGCATCGTCCACACACCCGATTTTGATTCAGACACTTCTGCTTTTTCTGTCAGAATAGATACATGCCGAAGATTATTGGGGACTCGCTCGCCGACCATCGAGAGCTCACGCGCAACCGCCTTTTCGATGCGCTCGCCAGCCTGCTCGCCGAGCAGCCTTTCGATTCAATATCGATGTCCCAAATCGCCACGCGCGCAAAAGTTGGCCGCACCGCGGTCTACAACCACTTCCCCGACAAGGAAGTCCTCCTCCTTGAGTTCATGCGTCGCGTCACTCTGCAGTTCTCGCAACGCCTCGAAGAGGCGATCACACAGGTCAACGATCCCCTAGCCCAATTGCGCATCTATATCCGCGCACACCTGGAGATGACGACCCGCTACCACCTGAATTCGACTTTTAACCTGCGCACTCAGGTTTCGCGCGAGAACTCTGCGCACCTGCACGATCACGCGACAATCATCTCGACCAGGCTCCTGGAAATCCTCGGCCGATGCATGGAAAGCGGCGCGATCCCCAAACAAAATCCCCACGCACTGATCCCCCTGATCCACTCATGCCTGGCAGGCAATCGCCTCCCCGCCAACCCACAGCAGCGCGAGACGACAATTGCCACCGTTCAGACCTTCATTCTTCGAGGCATCGGCGCGGATATCCCCATTACTTCCTCCGCGCAACGTTCCTCCTCGGTTGAGAACGCCTCAAAGGAGGGCGCAGATGGCGCTGAAACCGCTGGAGATACCGCCTACATGCGTTGCCCCATCAGCGCATGAGCACTTGTGATCTCGCAAACTTCTATAAGATCGTGGAATAAGTGACCGGCACACGCCGTTGAGCTAAACATGACCCGGGGCGTGTGCCCCTCACCGAAAAAAGGAGTACCCACATGAGCACGATCGCGCTCACCTCGGAAAACTTCAACGAGACCATCAACTCTGACAAGATCGTACTGGTGGATTTCTGGGCAACCTGGTGCCCCCCCTGCCGCCAGTTCGGCCCGATCTTCGAAGCAGCCTCAGAGCGTCACGAAGATGTTGTTTTCGCCAAGGTCGACACCGATGCCAACCAGGACATCGCCGCAGCACTGGAGATCTCATCAATCCCGACCCTGATGATCTTCCGCGAAGGCGTCCTGATCTTCCGCAACTCCGGCGCAATCCCCGGAGCAGCCATTGATGACCTCGTCTCCCAGGCACAGGCCCTCAACATGGAAGAGGTCCACGCAGAGGTCGCAAAGCAGGACGCTCAGAACGACTGACCTCACTCAGAACTGACTTCGTACGACAGATAAGTGGTGGGGACGGCCAAGCCGTCCCCACCACTTATTGCTTACCTAGGAGCGCATCCGTTCAGGCGGCACCCACGCAGTACGCGCAAGAACCCGGCTCGTTCGACATGCTCTAGCCCTGTAGCTCAGCAGCAACCAGTTCAGCCAGCTGAATTGCATTCAGAGCTGCGCCCTTGCGCAGGTTATCGCCACTCACCACGAAAACAATGCCGCGGTTATCCGGAACGGCCTGGTCCTGGCGAATACGGCCGACCAAGACATCGTCTTCACCGGCAGCCTCAAGCGGGGTCGGGACGTCGACGACGCGAACTCCGGGAGCACTGTTGAGCGCGGCCACGGCCTCGTCACGAGAAATCGAAGCGGGGAACTCGGCGTGGACGGTCATCGTGTGTGCGGTCAGGACCGGTACGCGCACGCAGGTACCACTCACAAGCAGATTGGGAGCATGCAGGATACGACGCGATTCGTTACGGAGCTTCTGCTCTTCGTCGGTCTCGAAGCTGCCATCGTCAACAATCGAACCGGCCAAGGGCACAACATCGAAAGCGATGGGGGCAACGTAAACCTGGGGAGTACCGAAATCAACGGCATGTCCGTCGGTGGTCAGGCCCTCGAGGTTCTGATCGACGGTGCCGCGAACCTGATCGAGGAGCTCACGAACACCCTTGAGTCCCGAGCCAGACACGGCCTGGTAAGAGGACACGGTCAGACGCTCAATACCGCCAGCAGCTTGCGCAAGTGGCTTAATTGCTGGCATGACGGCCATGGTCGTGCAGTTCGGGTTGGCAATGATGCCCTTGGGGCGATCGGCGATATCTGCACCGTTCACTTCGGAGACGACCAGCGGGACCTCGGGGTCCTTGCGCCATGCGGAGGAGTTGTCGACGACTACTGCGCCGGCCTCGGCAAACTTCGGCGCGTACTCGCGCGAGGCCGTTGCACCCGCGGAGAAGATCGCGATGTCGATCCCGGAGAAGTCAGCGGTCGCGACGTCTTCAACGACGACCTCTGTACCCTTCCACGGGAGTGTCGAACCCGCCGAGCGAGCGGAGGCAAAGAAACGAATCGTTTCAACCGGGAAGTTTCGCTCTTCCAGGATTGTGCGCATCACGCGACCAACCTGGCCCGTCGCACCGACAACAGCAACCGTCAAACCAGCCATTTTCAGCCTCTCTTTGTGTAAATACGCGTTCTCAGCGGCCCGTGCCAGCGTAGACAACGGCCTCGGAAACTTCGGCGTCCATGCCGAAAGCAGAGTGGACAACTGCAACCGCGCGGTCCAGGTCTTCCAATCGAGTCACGATCGACAGACGAATCTCGGAAGAAGAAATCAGATCGATGTTGATTCCCGCCTCAGACAGTGCAGCAAACAGGCGTGCGGCGACACCCGGGTTGGTACGCATGCCAGTACCCACCAGCGAAAGCTTGCCGATGTTCGGGTTGTAGAGGACCTCGTGGAAACCGATCTCTTCCTTCGCGGCCTCCAAAGCATCCAGAGCAACCTGGGCGTCGGCCTCGGGAATGGTGAAGGTGATGTTCGCGCGAGTGCGATCGCCGACGGGGATGTTCTGGACGATCATGTCAATATTGGCGCCCGCAGCAGCAATGGTCTTAAAGACCTTCGCCGCGCGACCGGGGTGATTCGGGACGCCGGCAACAGTGATCTTGTCCTGGCCGCGGTCATGGGCAATTCCAGAAATGATGGGCTGTTCCATCTGTCCTTCTTTCGGGTCGAGGAATGCGGCCTCGGGAACCAGGCCTTTAAGTGAGGGGGACGCAGGGGTGTCGGAAATCCAGGTTCCATCTTTCTCAGAGAAAGAAGAACGCACGTGCAAAGGAACCTTGTAGCGGCGGGCAAACTCAACGGCGCGCAAGTGGAGGATCTTCGCTCCGTGAGCGGCCAGCTCCAGGGTTTCTTCGGTCGAGATAGTGCGAACGCGGTGGGCCTTTTTTACGATTCGCGGGTCGGCAGAAAAAAGGCCATCGACGTCGGTGTAGATCTCGCAGACGTCAGCGTGGAGGGCAGCCGCGAGAGCGACCGCGGTCGTATCGGAGCCACCTCGGCCCAGGGTCGTCACGTCCTCGTCATCGGAAATTCCTTGGAATCCGGCGACAATTGCGACCTGCCCTTCCGAGATTGCGCGGGCAATGCGCTCGGGAACCATGCCGGTGATTTGTGCGCGGCCGTAGGCGGAGGTCGTGTGAATGCCCGCTTGCGCGCCGGTGAAGGCCTGAGCTGCAACACCCAATTCGTTAATCGCCATAGACAGGAGGGCCATCGAAATACGCTCGCCCGCGGTGAGGAGAATATCCATTTCACGTTCGGGAGCATGCTCGGTAATCTGAGCGGCCGTGTCCAAGAGGTCGTCAGTTGTATCGCCCATTGCGGAGACAACAACGACGAGCTTGTGTCCGGCATTTCGAGTGTCGACGATGCGTTTTGCAACGCGTTTGATCGCTTCGACATCGGCGACGGACGAGCCTCCGTACTTTTGCACGATGAGCGCCACGAGGAGTCCTAACTGTCTGTGTTCTGGTTTCCTTCCCTAATCGTGGCGAAAGTTTGGGGTTGCTGCGACTTTTGACCAACACGTGAACGTTTGTACCAATTTGTAAACGTAACTTACCGTACATACCGGAGCCTTCGTGGCATGGGAGAATAGTGTGAGCTCGGCTCCCAAGAAAGGAACGCACGATGTCGCACACGGTTTACGGCACTCCCGTTGTTCATGGAGTGTCCTACGCACCGATCGTATGGACATCACGTCACCCCCTCCCCCCCACAGAGTTCACCGAGCTTCCCCCCAAAGAGCGCGCCGCATGTGCCGCGCATTTGGAAGAGATCTGCCGAAGCGTCGGCGATGACCTCTTCGCCCAATCCGAACAGGCCTATGGCGATGTCTCCGACGTGCTCATGATGACTGCTTCCCTAGCGACCGATCCCAGCTGGATTGCGGAGGCACAATCGTGGATTTATTCCGGGGTACCCGCTCCTCAGGCGGTTGTTCGCGCGACCGAAAAGTTCACTGAGGTCTTCCGCGCTTCGGGCGGACTCATGCTCGAGCGCGTGGCGGACCTCAAGGACGTGCGCGACCTCATTCTTGCCCACTTAGCTGCTTCCTCAGGTGACGAGGCCAGCGATGCGCGCGTGCATGCGCGGAAGGTAGAGGCGGCCTCGGAAAGCCCCTATATTCTCTGCGCGCGGGATTTGTCGCCTTCGGACACGGCGCATCTCAACCCCGCGCACTGCGTGGGAATCGTGACCCAGCTGGGCGGCCCCACCTCGCACACCTCGATCATCGCTCGCCAGCTGGGGATCCCCTGCATCGTGGCGGCTCGTCGGCTGGGCGAGATCCCCACGGGCGAGTATGTGCTCATGGATGCTTTTGTGGGCTCCGTGACCACTGGCGTTCCCGAAAATGAGGCCCGCGAGGCCGTGGAGCGTGACCGACGCCGCGCCGAGGCCACCCTCAAATGGGCACCGCCCGCGCACACCTCGGATGATCATCCCATGCGTTTGCTCGCAAATATCCACGACCTGGCCAGCGCGAAGGCTGCTGCTCGTTCCCCGCTTGCCGATTCGATTGGGCTTTTCCGTTCAGAAATTGCCTTCCTCAACGCGCAAACCGAGCCTTCCATTGAGGAACAGACCGAGTTTTATTCGAGTATTTTCCAAGAGTTCCAGGGGTATTCAGTGTGCGTGCGCACGCTGGATGCGGGCTCCGACAAACCCTTGGCTTACGCAACGATTCCCGGCGAGGAGAACCCGGCTCTTGGCGTTCGCGGGATCCGAACCTCAGGCCCGCATCCGCAGATTCTCCAAAACCAGCTCGAGGCGATTGCGTTTGCGGCGATGCGTCAGCGTGAGACTTCGGTTTCGGTGATGGCGCCGATGGTGTCAACGGCTGCCGAGGCCAAGTGGTTTGTCTCCTCGGTTCGCCAGCTCTCCGAGCGTTTTGAGGTCGAGCTGCATGCTGGGGTGATGATTGAGGTCCCCGCGGCGGCACTGATGATCGATTCAATCATGGAGCACGTGGACTTCGTGTCGATTGGTTCGAACGACCTCATCCAGTACACGATGGCTTCGGACCGCCTCTCACCGGACCTTGCCGAGTATTCCGATCCGTGGCAACCCGCGCCTTTGCGCTTGATTGCACAGGTTGCGCACGCTGGCCTCACGCACGGGGTGAGCGTGAGTGTGTGTGGCGAGGCCGCGGCCGACCCGCTGCTGGCCTGCGTTTTCGCGGGTATGGGTGTTCCCGCGCTGTCGATGCCACGCTTGGCTATCCCCTCGGTCGGTGCGCAGCTTGCTCAGGTGAGCCTGGCACAGTGTCGCTTGGCTGCTGCTTCCGTTGTCGAGGCCGCTGACCCGGGCGATGCGCGCTACCGCGCGCGCGGGGCACTCCAGGTGGAGTTCTAAGAACCCTTGTCAGCGACTTTGACTGAAACTCGCTAACTCATTCACCGATCGCCGGCAAGATGACCGAGAAGGTCGTCCCGTGTTCACCAGGCGCGCCCTCGCCGTCGCACACGGTATCGACGTCCACCCGGCCGCCCAAGGCCTCGGCAATCGAAGAAACGATCGACAGACCAAGGCCAGACGATCCCTTACCCTGACGTGAGCGCGAAGTGTCGCCTCGGACGAAACGATCAAAGACGGTAGCGCGCAACTCGGGCGGAATACCCGGGCCGTCATCGGCAACACTCATGCGCACAAACCCGGGCGCCGAGGCCCCGCCGCCGATCACCTGCACACCAACCTTGACGCGCGTGCCCGCTGGGGTGTGGATCCTAGCGTTATTGACCAGGTTTGCGAAGACCTGGCGAAGCGCAGACTCATCACCCAGCA
>ERZ773214.455-NODE-455-length-27051-cov-24.663209_pt1 | contig 27051 bp, 26 predicted proteins | sample MGYA00511238_ERZ773214 | MGnify/ENA primary metagenome ERZ773214 (study PRJEB29015, sample SAMEA2738157) | human oral metagenome | biome: human oral; feature: human-associated habitat; material: saliva | place: China | collected 2259 ... | reverse complement strand
GTAGCAGGGACAGTATTGCCAGGACGCGGCTCACTCAAATCAACACGACCACCCCCAGTCGCCGTCGCCACCGCGCTCGGAGAGACAGGCCCAGCTTTAACCCCACCGCCATCACTAGTCAACGACCAAACCAAGGCGCCAACCAACACAAGAATAACAACAAGCGCACCAATAAGGGCTAAACGCAACTTTTTTTGTGCTTCCATAATCTATCTTCCGTGACCTATCACCAGTTAGAGAATGCTTTGTCAATACCAGTAGCAAACAAAGTAATAATTCCACCGATTAGCCGATCAAGCAACATAAGCACGTTTAGGGGTTCGCGGTTTTTAGCGCCCTAGATCAACCTCATCGCACTACGTTCTGTAGCATTTCAAAACAAAAGCGAGGCCCGGTTTCCCGAGCCTCGCTCACGTTGTTTGGCCAGCCTTGGTTGGGTCCAGCTTTAGCTTGACCCAGCCTTAGCGGGGCCGACGCACCTCCACCACGCGGGTGACGTCGTCGTCGCTAGTAACCACTTCATGCAGCACCGCCGGCAGCAGCTTAGCCTTCTTAATGACGTACTTGGCGTCATCAATCTCGCGCTGAGCCTGCTCCCCCTTCAGGGCTAGCAACACGCCACCTGGGGCGATCAGCGGGGAAGCCATGCGGGTCAGCTTGCTCAGGTTGGCCACAGCCCGGGCGGTCACCACATCGAAACGCTCGCGCATTTCTTCGGCCCGGCCCCGCCACACCCGCACATTGTCCAGGTCTAGCTCTTCAGCCACCAGCTCCAGCCAGGCGCAGCGGCGCTCCATCGGCTCAATCAGGGTCACTTCCAGATCCGGACGAGACAAGGCCACCACCACTCCAGGCAGCCCCGCACCTGAACCTAGATCCGCCACGCTACCGTGCCTGGGCAGGAAAGGCACCACCGCCGCACTGTTAACCAGGTGGCGCGAGTAGAGACGCGGTAGCTCGCGCGGGCCGATTAGCCCCCGCAGTTGCCCCTCCTCAGCCAGCATCTGGGCGTAGTGCTCCAGGCCAGACCAGGCCATGCCGAACATGTCGCGCATTTCGGCGGTGGGTACTTCCAGAGCCTGCCCGCTCTGGGAGCACTCCCCCTGGGCGTTATGGCTCATTTCAGGCTTCCTCGACGGCGTCGGCCGGGCTGTCTACGGTCTCAGCGGACTCGGCGACCTCGGCAGCCGCATCGGCCTCATCAGCCGCAAGCTCAGCGCCCTCTTCAGCCTCGTCAACCTCGTCTTCGGCGTCGTCGACGGGCAGAACCACCACGTGACGGTGCGGCTCTACCCCCTCAGACTCAGAGACCAGGCCGGCGTTAGCAACCACGTCGTGGCAGACCTTGCGCTCGAAGGGGTTCATGGCCTCCAGCGCTACCGGCTTGCCGCTAGCCAACACGGACTTAACCGCCTCGGCGGCGATAGCAGTCAGCTGCTGGCGGCGCTCCTCGCGGTAACCAGCGATGTCCAGCATTAGGCGCGAACGCGAACCAGTGCGGGCCTGTACGGCCAGGCGGGTCAGCTCCTGGAGGGCTTCAAGCACCTCACCGTCGCGGCCCACTAGGGTGGCTAACTCACGTTCATCGCCGTCCTCGCCTGGGATGATGGCCACGGAGGCGCGCCCGTGATCCACATCGATGTCGATATCCCCGCCTAGATCGGCAATATCTAGTAGCTCTTCTAGGTAGTCAGCGCCGACTTCGCCTTCTTCCTCAAGCTGCTTGACGGTTTCCTGGCTCACCAGAAAACTCCTTCCACTAGTTATAACTAAGTCTTATTAGTTTTATAAGAACTACTTCTTAGCGGAGTTACCGCCCTTAGAGCCCTTTTTCTTCTTGGCGCCGGACTTATTGCCGCTCTTACCGTTAGCAGCCCCGCCAGCGCTCTTGGCGCCGTTGGCACCAGCGCCCTTAGCGCCGCCCCCCTTAGCGCCGCTGGCGTCAAAAGCCTGCTGACGTTCGCGGGCACGCTCAGCGTAGCGCTGCTCAGCGGTGGAGGCGGTGCGGTTCTTCTTTTTCTTGCGGTTGTTGCGTACCGGCTGGACTCGCTGTCCAGGCCCCGACGACGCCGCTTCATCCTCGCTGCCAGCTGCGGCTGCAGGCTTCTTTTCGTCGTCAGGCGGCAGGCCCTTACGACGACGGCGCTCCTGGCGCTTCTTGTAGGCTTCAGAGCCAACTGCGGGCATATTGCGGATAGTCCACCACTGCTGACCCATGGTCCATACGTTGGAAACCAGCCAGTAAATCAACACACCAACCTGGAACTGAGGGCCGGTAATAAAGAAGATCAGCGGCATACCGTACATCATCATGCGCTGGGTACGCATAGCCGGGTTGTCGGATTCGGTAACCGACTTAGGCATGTTCTTCATGGTCAGCTGGTGCATGGTGTAGAACTGCGTGACAGTCATCAGCACGATCAGCACCATGGTCACAATCTTTACAGTGGCAGAGCCGCTATTCATAAAGGAAGAGCTCAGTGGCGCCCCAAATAGACTGGAGGACTGCACATCCGCCGCCAAGGCGGGAGTTAGCGGACCAATCTTTACCGGGTGAGCGCTACCGGCAGAGTTAGCCACTTCCTGCAGGCGAGCCAGCACACGGAAGAGCGCGAAGAAGATCGGTATCTGGATCAGCATCGGCAAGCATGAAGACAGCGGGTTGGTGCCGTGCTTGCGGTACAGCGCCATCATTTCTTCACGCATACGCTCCTGCGATGCGGGGTCTTTCTTACCCTTGTACTTGTTCTGCAGGGCGCGCAGCTCAGGCTGCATGGCTTGCATACCGCGTGAAGAGCGAATCTGCTTCACAAACAGCGGCATGATCAGCACTCGCACCGCTACGGTTAGACCTACGATTGACAGCACCCAGGCGGGGCCGGGTCCATCACTCATACCGATGGCAACCAGCAGCTTGTGGATGGTAACCATCACCCAAGCCTCGGCCACCTTCAGTGGCATTAGCAGTCCGTCCATTAAATTCTCCTTTTATGGTCAGCCAAGCTGGCCTTGCCGCGTCTGCGGCGCATCTTGGCCCGCAGCTGCACTAGGCACCTGGAAGCGGGCTACATCTTTGGGGTAGGCGTAACGCCAGTGCCCCACCTCGGGCACATGATCCACGCCGCCACGGCTATAGGGATTGCAACGCAAAATGCGCCACGCGCTCAACGCTAATCCCTTAAAAACTCCGTGTACCTCAATAGCCTCGACGGCGTAGGTGGAACAGCTGGGATAGTAGCGGCAACGCGGCGCTATAGCTGGGGAAATGTACTTGCGGTACCAGCCAATAGGGGCCAGCACCAAACGCTTAAACACTTTCACCGCCTGGTGCTAACTGGCCGGGCACAGACTGAGGCACCGCTACTCCCACCCGGGCCAAGGCCCGATCAAGCTGGCGGGCTAACTGCTGGCTAGAGGCGCCGTCGGCACCTGCCAAACCACGTACCACCAGGCGCGAACCGGCAGGCAGTAAGTCCACTCGGGCAGCTAACAGGGCGCGCAGACGCCGCTTAATCCGATTACGGTGGGTGGCGCGGGCAACCTGCTTTTTGGGCACAACAACGCCGACGAGTGCAGGAGAGTTACCTCCGTCATCGTCGGCGTTCAAATGAACCACCAGCGCGCGGTTACCGCTGCGCACGCCGCCTTTAACTGCAGCCGCGAAGTCTTCGCTGCGCAGCATCCGATGCGGCGCACTGAGCATGTCTCAGGCAGCGAGGCGAGCGCGACCCTTGCGACGACGCGCAGCCAGGACGGCGCGACCAGCGCGGGTGCTCATACGGTGGCGGAAGCCGTGCACCTTGGCGCGGCGACGGTTGTTCGGCTGAAAGGTCCGCTTGCTCACGGGGTACTCCTGCTAGGTCTATATCGCGCGCCCGGATGGCCGCACGAAAGTTTGTGGCACCTCACCATTTTGATGAGGTCACGTGCACTGGATCCTCTGAGCGGAACCCGCATGTACACGTACGACTAATTAACGTTATATGGTCTTACACCCACCGGTCAAAGCATCTTTGCCGTGAGGCTGCCTACATCCGGGAGCGATTTTACCCATTTTCTTCTCCACACCTGCGTAAAACACTAGCCCACAACATGTGGATAACCCCACGTTATCCACAGGAAAATACAAGCTTGTAACTCCACTCCTACCAGCTAGATTGCGTATATCCTCAATAAGCGGCCTAAAATTGTTCGCGGACATCTACTCCATCCCCAGGTGTGGATATCTCTGTGGACAACTTGGACTCAGCCCGCAGGGCCCTGACCCAATTAGCCGGGCCCTGACCCAATTAGTTGTTTTATGAACTTAAGGAGACGCCGTGTCCGATCCGGTAACTGACCCGGGCGCTGAATTCGGCGCTCAGCTTTGGGAAAGTGTTGTAGAAGCTCTGACCACCTCAAACTCACTGACTCTCAGCTACCTGGCCATGGCTCGCACCTGCCACGCCGTCGATGTTGAGGGCACACTGGTAGTGGTGGTCAACTCTAAATTCGTTAAACAGCGTTTAACTGACCGCGCAGTGTCAGCCACAATCAAGACGGCAGTTGCTGAGCAAATCGGCTATGACATGCCCATTATTTACACTGTCGCGCCGGGCGCTAAAGATCTTGAGGTCATTATTAAGGCCGCCCGCGCCGCCGTGCATGGGGACTCTGCCGCTTCTGGCGCCCCGGGGGTAAATGCCGACGACGACGCTAGCCCCGCTGCTGTCCCCGCCACCCCCGGCTCCCCAGCTGCCCCAACCCAGGCGCCGTCGTCGCAGTTCAAAGGCACTATCCCCACCCCAGCCGAACTAAACCTAGGCCATGGCGCTAACGACGCTGCCGCACCAAGTGCCCCCCAGCAGCTAGGTCTAGAACTGGGCCAAGAAAACGGCCTGGTGGTGCCAGATACCCAGACCGTAGTGGAATTTGGTCGCCCTGAGCAGCCCAAAAAGGCCGCGCGCGGCAAGGGGTTGAATGTGCGCCCCAGCGATGTCCTCGATGACTCCAAGCTAAACCCGCGCTACACCTTCGACACTTACGTGGTTGGCTCCTCCAACCGCTTTGCCTACGCCGCCTCCTACGCCGTGGCAGAAACCCCTGCTAAAACCTACAACCCGCTGTTTATTTACGGCGGCTCAGGTCTGGGCAAAACCCACCTGCTGCATGGCATTGGCCACTACACTCGCGCCTACCACAAGAGCAAAGTTAAGTACGTAAACTCTGAGGAATTCGTTTCTGACTTCATCACCTCCGTGTCTGAAGGCCGCATGGATGCCTTCAAACGCCGCTACCGTCAGGTGGATATCCTGCTGGTTGACGACATCCAGTTCCTGCAAGACAAAGAGCAGACCCTGGAGGAGTTCTTCCACACCTTCAATGCGCTCTATAACGCCAATAAGCAGGTAGTGCTAACCTCCGACCAGCCCACCAAGGCCCTGAAAATTGATGAGCGCCTGCGTTCACGCTTCGATATGGGCCTCTCTACTGACGTTCAGCCCCCGGATCTAGAAACCCGTATCGCGATTTTGTCGCGCCGCGCCCAGGCCGACAAATTGGATGTGCCCCTACAGGTTTTGGAGTACATTGCCAGCCGCATCTCGGCTAACATCCGCGAGCTTGAAGGCGCACTTATCCGCGTAACCGCCTACGCCTCAATTAACAAGCTGCAGGTGGATCTGCCTGTGGCCGAGATGGTGCTTAAGGATCTGGTTTCTACCCAGGACACCAATATCACTGCTGCACTGATCATTGGGCAAACCGCCGACTACTTTGGGATCACCATTGAGGATCTGTATTCGGCCAACCGCTCACGCACTATTGTTACCGCCCGCCACATCGCCATGTATCTGTGCCGCGAAATGACTGACTTGTCTCTACCCAAGATTGGGCGCGAGTTTGGCGGTCGCGACCACACCACCGTGATGAGTGCGGATAAGAAGGTGCGCACCCAAATGTCTGCCCAGGCAGATACCTACAAGCAGGTAACTGAGCTAACCAGCCGCATTAAGCAGGCTGCGGCCACGCCTCGCTCCTAGCCGCTTCTCCCTTAATTTTCGACTAATTCCCGACGCCGCCACTGGGCCCTGTTTTTGGGCTTAGCGGCGGCCTTTTTTGCCCTCAAATACGTGGTTTTTCGCCCACAGGCCCTGTTGGTAAGGCTGTGGGCAACCCCGGTTTTGCTGTGCTTAACTAAGGCTCGCCTGTGGATTGGCGCTATGAGCTTTAGCACTTTCCACAGCCGCCCCGAGTTATCCCAAGCTTTGCCCACACTCAGCCCACATCCGCCGTCGGCGCGCCACCGGGCCAAAAAGTGGTTTTCCACAACTTCCACACCCGCTACTACTACTACTGACTTTTAAACCCCACACGATTTCCAAGCTCGCCAACGTAGGCCAATTGGGGAAAACCTCCGCTACGGGCAGCGCTGGCCAAGGCGTGCAAAAGCCCCACAGTGACCCTTTTTGAGATGCTCTATAGGGAGATACCGGCTAAACTTTTAAGCCGCCCCTCTATATCCATCTAAGGAAGGCCTCCCAACGTGAAGCTCAGGGTAGCCCGTGACGTTTTAGCTGAAGCAGTAGCCTGGACTGCTCGCTCAGTGCCGCCCAACCCGCCGGTTCCGGTGCTGGCTGGGGTGCGTATGGAGGCTAAGGGGGATGTTGTAATCCTGTCTTCCTTTGACTATGAGGTATCTGGGCGTTGTGAAATCCCGGCCTCGGTTGAGGTTGAGGGCGAGGTACTTATTCCCGGCCGTGCACTCACCAAGTTTGCTAAGGGCTTTCCTAGCAAGCCGGTAGATATTGAGCTGGTGGGCACCCGCGTACGTTTCACCTGTGGTTCAGCTCATTCTGAGCTGCCGGCTATGCAGGTTGATGACTACCCAGCTTTGCCTTCAATGCCTGCCCAGGTGGGCACCATCGACTCTGATGTGCTTTCTAAGGCGGTAGCTCAGGTTTCAATTGCTGCTGCCCGCGACGACACCTTGCCGCTGCTGACCAATGTGTGCATGGAATTTAGCGGCAATAAGCTGACCATGCTAGCTACTGACCGTTACCGGCTAGCTATGCGCGAGGTTGAGTGGAACCCGGCTAAGCCCCTGGATGCTGTGGTGCTGCTAAAGGCCCGCACTTTAGCTGATGTGGCTAAGTCTCTGGTTTCCGGTGCCCCCATTGAGATTGCGCTTAATGACGACGACGCCGTAGCCTCACGCCTGATTGGTTTTGAATCCGGTGAGCGCCGCACTACTTCAGTGCTTAGCGACGGCGAATACCCCCAGGTGCGTCGCCTGTTCCCTGAGCAGGTCAACACCTATGCCACGGTGGGACGTAAAGAGCTACTAGATGCGGTTAAGTTTGTGTCTTTGGTGGCCGAACGCAACACTGCACTGCGCCTAACTTTCACCGAAGGTAACTTGCATCTTGAGGCTGGCCAGGGTGAGGATGCACAGGCTAGTGAAGAGCTGGTAGCTCACCTAGATGGCAACGAAATCTCTGCTGCTTTCAACCCGCTTTTCCTGCAAGAGGGCCTAAACGCGCTATCTAGTAACTATGTGCGCTTTGACTTCACCCATCCCAATAAGCCGGCAGTGTTGGTTGGGGTAGATGAGCCTGGCACTGAGCCTGACCCCAGCTTCCGCTACTTGCTGATGCCTATTCGCTTTGGCGTGTAAGGCGTATGTACGTAGCTGATTTGGCGCTGACTGACTACCGCTCATATGAGCAGGCGGTAGTCAGTTTTCCGCCTGGAGCTACGGTACTGGTGGGTTCTAACGGGCAGGGTAAAACCAACCTGGTTGAATCCATTAACTATTTAGCTACGCTTTCCTCCCACCGAGTTGGCGCCGATACGGCCCTGGTTAGGCGTGACGCAAGCGGTCAAAATCAGCCCAACGCCGCCGTCATCCGCGCCAAACTAATCACTGCCGCCCGCCCGCAGCTGTTAGAAGTAGAAATTATTTCCGGCAAAGCTAACCGGGCCCGGCTAAACCGTGCCCCTACCCGCCCCACCCAGTTGCTGGGGATTTGCCGCACGGTGCTGTTTGCCCCGGAAGATCTGACTTTGGTGCGTTCAGATCCGCAGGTGCGGCGGCGTTTTTTAGATGACCTGGTGGTTATGATGAGCCCGCGTCTGGCCGGGGTGCGCGCAGACCACGACAAGGTGCTAGCCCAGCGCTCAGGCCTGCTGCGGGGACTTAAACGTAAAAGTGGCTCGGCACGCGCCAGCGCCCTAGCCACTTTGGATGTGTGGGATGAGCAGTTAGCCCAGTTAGCTGCCCAGCTGATTGCTGCGCGCGTCAAACTTGTGCGCCAGCTGCGCCCTTGGGTGGCCCAGTCTTATCAAACGGTTTCGCTAGCGCAGTCGCAGGCAAATCTGGCCTACCGCGCGAGTCTACTGGCTGCGCGCGGCGTAGCTGACCCGGACATTTCAGACACCGAGGCATGGGCGGATTACGAAAATTCTCTCCTGGATGTGCAGGCCACCAGTAAAGCTTTGCTCGAAACTATGGGACAGCTGCGTCAGCGGGAACTAGAGCGGGCAGTGAACCTGGTGGGGGCACACCGCGATGACTTGACGCTGTTCCTGGGGCATTTGCCCGCTAAAGGTTTTGCTTCACACGGTGAACAGTGGTCGCTGGCGCTTGCGCTGCGTCTGGCTAGTTTTGAGCTAATGCGCGCTGATAGTGCCTTGACCAGCATTGATGGTAAGAGCGAAGACCCGATTTTGATTCTTGATGATGTTTTCGCGGAATTAGATATGCGCAGGCGTCGGGCCTTGTCGCAGATGGTGGCCCAGGCTCAGCAAGTACTTATTACCGCTGCGGTTGGCGACGACGTCCCTAGCGAACTTGATCATCACCGTTTGCAGGTGACCGGCTCTGTAGTAAGCGAAGTTTAGCCGTGAACAGTGAAGATTACGGCGATCAAATGGCTGTGGCCGCGCTGGCACGCCAGCGCGAGCAGGCCTGGAACGCGGGCCATGCCCTAAAGCGCCTACCTCGTAAAAGCCCCGGTGGCCCAGTGCTAGCAGCAAGCCAAGCAGCAGGCGGGGCTCCGTCGTCGTCGTCGCTGAACGGGCAAACTGCGGGCGCAGCCCTAAACGCGGGCGCAAATGCCGCCCCAAATGCGAACCCAAGCACAGCCCAGAATGGCGCCGCAAATGCAGGCCCAAACGCACCTGTAAACGCCGCCCAAAACCCCGCCGCAAATGCGGACGCACTAGCGCCCTGGGACGCAGTCAGTATTGGGCGTATTCGCCGGCGCCAAGAACGCCACGCCGAGATCGTCAACGGCCAACCCGTCTCCCAAGCTCGCGTGTATTGGCGCGATCCGCGCTCAGGTAAACGCGAGCTGGACGGCTTTTTTCACCGCCAAGGCTGGGAAGAATCCCTGCGCATAGCCAGTGTCAAGGTGCGCTGGGAAGAGATTGTCGGCAAGGATATGGCCGAAAATTGCAGCATTTATTCCTTCAAAAATGGACGCCTGGTAATGCGCGCCCACTCCACCAACTGGGCGCAGCAACTGCAACTGATGATGCCCCAGCTGGAGGCCCTATTTGAGCGCGAAGTAGGCCCGGGCATTGTCAAAAGCATTAAAGTGCGCGGCCCTAACGCAGATTACACCTGGCAGCACGGCAAATTGGCTGTGCCTGGGGCGCGCGGGGTGCGCGACACCTACGGCTAAAGTGTGCGGCTTGCCCAAGTGGGTGCCGTCGGCTGTGGGTACTAAGCGCCGCCACCAGGCGCCGTCGGGCAGCCGGAGCCTAAGTGATAGCTAAGGCACAGTATTTGCTTAGGGCCACACCGCCGCCAGGCCGGAAAATCGCGCCTAACACGGTAGAATATAGGTAGTTTGAGCTGCCTTACCGGGTAGTTAAACGTGCCGTTAAACCCTCCCTAGACGGCACATACAGACCTAATGCAAAGGCAAGGATCTTTTTTGACCCTGCCAAGCAAGAACGAGGAGCATATTAGACGTGGCTGAGCAGGATAGCACTGTGACTAACGACAGCTACGGAGCTTCAAATATCACGGTTTTGGAAGGCCTTGAAGCTGTCCGCAAGCGTCCCGGTATGTATATCGGTTCCACCGGTGAGCGCGGCCTGCACCACTGCGTATACGAGGTAGTGGATAACTCCGTAGATGAGGCTCTAGCCGGTTACTGTGACCACATTGAAGTCACCATCCTGCCCGACGGCGGTGTGCGCGTGGTAGATAACGGTCGCGGTATCCCGGTGGATGAGCACCCCACTGAACACAAGCCCGCAGTTGAGGTAGTACTTACCGTGCTGCACGCAGGCGGTAAGTTCGGCGGTGGCGGTTACTCCGTTTCCGGTGGTCTGCACGGTGTGGGTGTGTCGGTAGTTAACGCCCTGTCCTCCCACCTGTCCGTTGAGGTGCGCCGCGACGGTTACGTTTGGAATATTGATTTTGCCGACGGCGTCCCCACTGCTCCCCTACGTCGCGGCGAGGCCACTGACCAGACGGGCACAACCGTCACCTTCTGGCCCAACCCCGAGATTTTCGAAACCACCGTTTTCGACTTTGAGACGCTGCGTCGTCGTTTCCAGCAGATGGCCTTCTTGAACAAGGGCCTGCGCATCTCGCTAACCGACGAGCGTGACCTATCCGTTGACGGCGACGAAATTGCCGGCAGCGAGCAAGACACCCAGGAGCACAAGCACCGCAGCGTGTCTTACATGTACTCCGACGGTCTACGCGACTACGTGCACTTCTTGAACAAAACCAAGAAGGCCGAGCTGATCCACCCCGAAATCATTGACTTCTCTGCTGAGCAAAGCGGCGAGCACGGGGGTATGAGTGTAGAAATCGCCATGCAGTGGACCGCCGCCTACTCCGAGTCGGTACACACCTACGCCAACACCATCAATACCACCGAGGGTGGTACTCACGAAGAAGGCTTCCGTACCGCCCTGACCACGTTGGTCAACAAGTATGCGCGCGAAAAGGGCCTGCTTAAAGACAAGGAAGATAACCTCTCCGGTGAGGACGTACGTGAGGGCCTAACGGCAGTTATCTCCATTAAGCTCTCTGAGCCCCAGTTTGAGGGCCAGACCAAAACCAAACTGGGTAACACTGAGGCCCGCTCCTTTGTGCAGCAGACGGTTTACGCCCAGCTAACCGACTGGTTTGACGCTCACCCGGCAGACGCCAAGGCAGTTATTAGCAAGGCTAAGCAGGCTTCTGCTGCGCGTATTGCGGCCCGTAAAGCCCGTGAAGCTACCCGTCGTAAGGGTGTGCTAGAAAGCGCCTCCATGCCCGGTAAGCTGCGTGACTGCTCCTCACGCGACGCCTCCAAATCTGAAATTTTCATCGTTGAGGGTGACTCCGCAGGTGGCTCTGCGGTAGGTGGTCGTGACCCCGAGCACCAGGCGATTTTGCCAATCCGAGGCAAGATTTTGAACGTGGAAAAGGCCCGCCTAGACCGCGCCCTGTCCAGCGACACTATCCGCTCGCTGATCACCGCCTTTGGTACCGGCATTGGTGAAGATTTTGAGCTTGAAAAGCTGCGTTACCACAAGATCGTGATTATGGCCGACGCCGATGTGGACGGCTCCCACATTGCCACCTTGCTGCTGACGCTGCTGTTCCGCTACATGCGTCCGCTGATCGAAAATGGTCACGTTTACATCGCTATGCCGCCGCTGTACCGCCTCAAGTGGTCCAACGCTGAGCACGAATTTGCCTACAGCGATGAGCAGCGTGACCGCCTGCGTGAAGCTGGCGCTGCCAAGGGCTGGCGTATGCCCAAGGAAAACGGCATTCAGCGCTACAAGGGTCTAGGTGAAATGAACGACCACGAGCTGTGGGACACCACCATGGACCCAGCCCACCGCATCCTCAAGCAGGTCACCCTGGATGAGGCTGCCGACGCTGACGAAACCTTCGCGGTTTTGATGGGTGACGACGTCGAATCACGCCGTAGCTTCATCCAACGCAACGCTAACGACGTGCGCTTCCTGGATATCTGAGCCCTCGACTACTTAAAGAACAGGAATAACTTTCGTGAGTGACGACCAGATCGAAGTAATCGAGGAACCCGGATTCGACCGCGTTGAGCGCGTCGATTTGCAGCTGGAAATGCAGCGCTCCTACCTCGACTACGCCATGAGTGTGATTGTTGGGCGCGCCCTGCCGGACGTGCGTGACGGCCTCAAACCGGTGCACCGCCGCATTCTTTACGCCATGTACGACGGCGGTTACCGCCCCAACGCGGCTTTCTCTAAGTCTTCGCGTGTGGTGGGTGACGTAATGGGTAGCTTCCACCCCCACGGTGACGCCGCCATTTACGATGCCCTAGCCCGTCTAGTACAGCCCTGGTCTATGCGCTACCCGCTGGTAGCCGGACAGGGTAACTTCGGCACCCCCGGTAACCTGGGCCCGGCTGCGCCGCGATACACCGAATGTAAAATGGCCCCCCTGGCCATGGAAATGGTGCGTGACATCGACGAAAACACCGTCGATTTCCAGGACAACTATGACGGTAAAGAGCAAGAACCCACTATCTTGCCTTCCCGTTTCCCCAACCTGCTAGTTAACGGCTCTGAGGGTATTGCGGTGGGTATGGCCACCCGCATTCCCCCGCACAACCTGCGGGAAGTGGCCGATGGCGTACAGTGGTTGTTAGAGCACCCTGACGCTTCACGTGAAGAGCTACTTGAGGCCCTACTACAGCGAGTACACGGCCCTGACTTCCCCACCGGCGCCACAATTTTGGGCCGTCGCGGTATTGAGCAGGCCTACCGTACCGGTCGTGGCGGTATCATCCAGCGCGCCGTCGTCAACGTGGAAGAAATCCACGGCCGCCAGTGCCTGGTAGTAACCGAGCTGCCCTACCAGGTAAACCCCGACAACCTGGCTGAAAAGATTGCCCAGCTGGTACGTGACGGCTCCCTGGGCGGTATTGCTGACATCCGTGACGAAACCTCCGGCCGTACCGGACAGCGTCTAGTAATTGTGCTTAAGCGCGACGCCGTAGCCAAGGTAGTACTAAACAACCTCTACAAGCGCACCCAGCTACAAGACTCCTTCCCCGCCAACATGCTGGCGCTAGTCGACGGCGTGCCGCGCACCCTAAGCCTGGACGGCTTTGTAAGCCACTGGGTGGAGCACCAGCTGGACGTGATTGTGCGCCGCACCCAGTTCCGTCTGCAAAAGGCCCTGGACCGCCTGCACATTTTGGATGGCCTAATGCGCGCCATCGACGCTCTGGACGCCGTAATCGCGCTGATCCGCCGCTCCCCCACCACCGATGAGGCACGTGTGGGCCTAATGGAGCTGCTCAGCGTAGATGAGATTCAGGCTGAAGCCATCTTGTCCCTGCAGCTGCGACGCCTGGCCGCCCTGGAACGCCTAAAGATTCAGCAGGAAACCGAGGAACTGCGCGAGCGTGTAGCCGACCTGCGTGACATCCTGGCCCGCCCTGAGCGTCAGCGCGGCATTATCTCCACTGAGCTGGCAGAAATCACTGAGAAATTCGGTGACGAGCGCCGTACTCGAATCGTGCCGCACGAGGGCGAAATGAGTATGGAAGACCTTATCCCCGAAGAGGAAGTGGTAGTTACTATCACCCGTGGTGGTTACGCCAAGCGTACCCGCACCGACAACTACCGCTCCCAGCACCGTGGCGGTAAGGGCATTAAGGGCGCGGCCCTGCGTGAAGATGACGTAGTAGAGCACTTCTTCGTCACCACCACCCACCACTGGCTGCTGTTCTTCACTAACCTGGGCCGCGTTTACCGCGCCAAGGCCTATGAGCTGCCTGAGGGCGGTCGCGACGCCAAGGGCCAGCACGTAGCCAACCTGTTGGCTTTCCAGCCGGGTGAAACTATTGCCCAGGTAATGGAGCTTAAAGACTACGAGCAAAGCCAATACCTGGTGTTGGCTACCCGTCGGGGCCTGGTTAAGAAGACTGCGCTGCGTGAATACGAATCCAACCGCTCTGGCGGCGTGATTGCTATCAACCTGCGTGAAGACGCCGACGGTAACCCTGATGAGCTGGTCAGTGCGGCTTTGCTAGATGAAGGCCAGGATCTAATTCTGGTTTCACGTCACGGCCAAAGCTGCCGCTTTACTGCCACTGACGCCACCTTGCGTGCTACCGGCCGCGCCACCAGCGGCGTCACCGGTATGCGTTTCCGCGACGGCGACAGCCTGCTAGCCATGGATGTGGTGCGTGAAGGCGCCGACCTATTTGTGGTTACTGACGGCGGTTACGCCAAGCGCACCAGCGTGGATGAATACCCGGTTAAGGGCCGTGGTGGTCTGGGCGTGAAGGTAGCCAACCTGGTGGAAGCTCGCGGTGAGCTAGTAGGGGCCTTGATCACGGACGAATCCGATGAGGTTTTGTGCATCATGGCTTCAGGTAAGGTAATGCGCTCGGCGGTGGCAGAAGTGTCGCGCACCGGCCGTAACACCCAGGGCGTCACCTTCGCCAAACCTGACGAAAGCGACCGGATTATCGCCGTCGCCCGCTCCCAAGAACGTGACCTTTCCGACGATGACGCAACCGAACTAGGCGCTAGTGCCCAATCCGACGTAAATGAGGCAGTTAACCTGCCTTTAGAGGGTGACGAGCAGGCCCAAGAGTCGGTAGCCTTAGACGCGAATGAAAGCGAGGCCAAATAATGTCGGTACCCCCCTCGATCACGCCCCAGCCTAAGGGCAACCAGCCCAAGGGTGTTCCCCCTAAGGGCGTGCAGCCGGGACCGCCGCCGCGTATCCGCACCGCACCTCAGGCGGGCGGCTCACGCCCGGCGCCGCGACAGATGCCCGCATCTATGCCTCCGGCGCAGCCCCCGCGCCAGCACAACCCTAAGCCTGCCCCCGCTGCCGCTGAGCGCCGCTTTGTGCGCCTAGCGCTAGAGCGCGTGGACCCCTGGTCGGTTATGAAGACTGCCTTCCTGCTATCAGTGGCAGTAGGCATCATGACCATCGTTGCGGCTGTAGTGGTGTGGTTCTCCCTAGATGCGCTGCACGTGTTCGCCAAGATTAAGGATCAGGTACAGCAGCTTGGTGGTGAGAAGTCGCTGCAGGCCGTGGTGGAGTACCTCAAGCTTTCGCGTGCGGTTTCCCTGGCTACTGTGGTGGCGGTTGTGAACATCATTTTGTCCACCGCCCTGGCCACTATTGGTGCCATGATCTACAACGTGACCACTCACTTGATCGGTGGGGTCTATCTCACACTGGCAGATGACTAATTCGATTTGATTATCTGCGTCTGGCTCGTGTAATCTCTATCGAGTCAAACGGGCCTATAGCTCAGTTGGTTAGAGCGCATCCCTGATAAGGATGAGGTCGCTGGTTCGAGTCCAGCTAGGCCCACCACCGGTTGAACGGAGCAAATTAATGAGCTTCGCAGCTAAATCCCTGATTGCACTTAGCCTAGGTGCTTGCGGTTATGCCCTCTGGTTAAAAACCGCCCCTAAACGTTGGCAAGCGCAACCTTGGATTGAAGTAGCTGATCCGGCCTAATGGGGCTATGGCGCAATTGGTAGCGCACCTGCTTTGCAAGCAGGGGGTTACGGGTTCGAGTCCCGTTAGCTCCACCCAGTATCCGCTCGCAGTTAGACTGCGGCGGATTTTTTTTATGCCCACGACGGCGCCGGGCGGCTAACGCTGGCAACGGCGGCTGCGTGGGTGGCACTGAGCCGCTGTGGGCGCCAGGCCAGCGTAGGCTGCAGCACTGAGCCGCTATGGGGACGGACTGCGGAGGCCGGCTGCGGGACCCAGCAGCGGGGCCGGGAGACAGCGCGGACGTCGTCGTCGCCACTGCGGGCATTGGGGCACTGTGGGCACGGGGGCACTGTGGGCGCATACTTGAGGCGTAAATAGTGGCTGGAGAAAAAATGCTGTTAGATGAGTTCAAAATTGTGGAAGTAGCTGCCATTGTGCTGCGTGACGCCCAGGGGCGGGTGCTGAGTGTGCGTAAAGGCTCCTCCCCCAGGTTTCAGATGCCCGGAGGCAAGCTAGAAGCCCACGAAACCCCCTTAGAAGCGGCTTTACGTGAAGTTCGTGAAGAAGTGGGTCTGGACCTTAAAAACGCGGCTATACGTCCCTTAGGCGATTTCAGTGCGCCGGCCTCAAACGAGCCGGGCTTTACGGTGGTTTCCCACGTATTTATTGCCGAGGGAGTCTTTAGCCCCCAGCAGGTGCACCCACACGCCGAAATAGCAGAAGTGGACTGGTTTGACCCCAGTGCTCCCACCACGCGTCCCCAGGCGCCCTTACAGGCCAAAATTTTTGCTGCAGTAGCCCAGCTGTAAATCCAGGCGCATATAAAACCCAGGCGCAGCCATAGCGTGGTTATCCACAATTGGCAGGCAGATGCGTTAATCACAGCTGGGGAAGCGTTATCCACAGCTAGTGGGTTTTGTGTAAAAAGGTCTGTGGATCTAGTGGATAACCTGAAAACTGCGTTCTACCAGGAGTTTTCCCCAGCTGGGGATATATATGTGGATAACTCACAAGCATGTAAGTCCACAGAGTTATCCACAACTGTGGAGTAAATACACAGGTGTTATTAGCTGGCTACCCACATGTTTCCACCTTTTTAGTGGGGTTATCCACATTATTTATACACAGCCTGTGGATAACTGTGGATTGCGGTGGGTGCGGCGTCGTCCAACGCGGGCGCAGCCTGGTCCAAATAAAAAGTGGGGGGTTGGGCGCTTAAAACGCCCAACCCCCCACGAAGGAATTAACTTCGGTTATTACTCGACAATGTCGATGGAGTTGATAACCACGTCCTGTAGGGGACGGTCACGGCCATCGGTGGGAGCAGCCTCAATAGCGTCCACAACCTTGCGTGAATCCTCATCCACTACCTTGCCGAAAATGGTGTGCTTGCCCTGCAGCCAAGGGGTTGCCACAGTGGTGATGAAGAACTGCGAACCGTTGGTGCCGTGGCCCATGCGGGTACCGGCATTGGCCATAGCCAGCAGGTAGGTGTCGGCGAAGGTCAGGGAGTTGTCGATCTCGTCGTCGAAGGTGTAGCCGGGGCCGCCGGTACCGTTACCTAGCGGGTCACCACCTTGAATCATGAAATCTTTAATTACGCGGTGGAAGGTAACGCCGTCGTAAAGAGGACGCTGGGTCTCTTCACCGGTGGCCGGGTCGATCCAGGCGCGCTTACCGGTAGCCAGCTCTACGAAGTTGGTGACAGTAATCGGGGCCTTGTCCTCGAACAGCTCCAGGCGAATATCGCCAAGGTTAGTGTGCATAATTGCTTCCATAACCTCATACTCCCACAATTTGCTTAGTTGGCGGCGTGGCCTACCCCATGGAAAAGCCCATGAAAGTTGTTGAGATAGTTACGCTGTGACCTAATTTTTCTTGTGGCGCAGCTTTTCAGGCCGGTTCGAATGGAATGAGAGCCAAAACAGTGACATCATTGGATGTAACGTTACTTACTTCTTTGAGGGAGTCATCATGTCTTGCCACAAACACGAATCGATCAAGAGCTGCAGCTTCTTCAAGGGCCTAGGTGTGGCCTCGCTAGTGGCTGCCGCCGCCGGCGCTGCTTTTGTGCTGTACAAGCGCAGCCAGCCGGTTGAGGACCCCTGGGCGGAGGAGTACTGGTCTGAGGTTGAGGCTGAAGACGAGGACGAGGAAGCCCCGGCTGCTGAGTGAGTTTTCACTACACAAACAACGGTGTCGCTTAAAGCGGCGCCGTTTTTTGTTGCCATTTCACTATCCGTACAGGGTTAGAGCACTGTAAAAGCGGCGTCTATGCTCAAGGCCATGGCTCAATCATTGAGTAGTGTTAGAGATGGTTTGCGTGACAGTACCCCAATTTTTTTGGGCTATATCCCGCTAGGTATCGCCTTTGGGATCGTATTGGTAACTGCCGGTATCCCCGGTTGGTGGGCACCTATTTTTGCCACGGTGGTTTATGCCGGTTCTATGGAATTTTTGTTGGTTTCGCTAATAACCGGCGGGGTGGGGCTAATTACGGTGGCGCTTAGTGCCCTGTTTGTTAACGGCCGGCATCTGTTTTACGGCTTGAGTTTCCCGCGCAACGTGGCGCCGGGCAGATTGGCGCGCGCCTACTCCATCTACTCGCTTACCGATGAGGTGTATGCGGTTACTGCCGCTAAAGACCATTCGCGCATGACTTGGCGCTATCTGCTAACGGTGCAGCTGTGTTCGCACCTGTCTTGGGTGCTGGGGGCCTGCCTGGGGGCGCTCGCTGGCAGTAGCTTTGGGGGCTTTATTTCGCAGCATACGGATGTGGCCGATTTTGTGCTCACTGCCCTGTTCACGATGCTGGCAATTGAGGCATATAAAGCCAACCCTGACTCGGGCGCGCTAGTGGCGGCGTCGATCTCTGCCGTGGTGACGGTGGCCGTGGGTGGGCGCCCGGCCATGTTTTGTGGGCTGCTTACTTTAAGCCTGTGTTTAAGTGCCCTGTATTTACGACGACGGCGCTCGCTTAGCGTCACTGCGGCTGGTGGTGGCGGGGCTGAGGTAAACCAGGCTGAGGCTAAACCGGGGCAGTTAAACCATCAACAGCGGGGTAGTGATGAGTGAATCTGTGGTTAGGGCAGCGGTAAGTAACTGGCATGTTTTAGCGGTGGTGGCGGTAGCTGCAGCCGTCACCTTTGGGCTGCGCTACACCGGGGTTAAGGGTGCCGACCAGGTATCTCACCGGCCACTGATGCAATTTTTGTCGCGCACCATGCCCCTGGGGGTAATGGTGGTGCTGGTGGCTTACACGCTAGGCGATTTAAGCGCAGATTTAGGCCGTAGCGCAGCCTTGGTGGGGGCAGTGGCTATAACCGCCGGATTACACCTGTGGCGGGGCAATGTGGCCCTATCTTTGATAGTTGGTACTGCCTCCTATGCGCTGCTAGCGGCGCTAGTGGCATGAAAAGCGCCTTAGCCCAACAGTTGGGCTAAGGCGCTAAGGCTGCTAGGTATGGGCCAGAAAACAGTTTCAGGTTTTTATGCCTGACCCAGTGGCTTTACTTCCAGCGCAAGATTCCGATGAACCCGGTCAGCATGAGTACGAAACCAACGTATACGTTGCCGTTGGCTAGCCAGTCAGCCGGGTGGGCCTTAATGAACCACGGCACCGGGTATTCGCCACCGGTCATGTAGGAAACCACCACCCAGGCTAGGCCCAGGCACATGATGGTGCACATGGTGGGGGCATACCAGGCGGGGCTGGAGATGTTCTTAACCTTGTGCGGGGTACGTGAAGCCTTACGGCGCTCTAGTTCCTTCTTAGCAACCTTGGCTTTGAGCGAGTCAGAAGACTTAGAGTCCAGCTGTAGGGTCTTACGATCAGCCTTGCGGGCCCGCTTAGTTAGGGCCTGTTCGCGCTCAGCGTCCTTAGCTGACTTCTTCTTGCCTGCAGACTTCTTGGATTCGTCAGAACCCTTAGCGGAGTCCTTAGTAGATTCCTTGGACTTCTTGGAGGACTTCTTAGCGGAGCGCTTCTTGTCAGAGCCCTTATCTGAGTCTTTTTCTAAGTCTTTGGTTGACTTCTTAGCGGAGTCCTTGGCGTCACTGTTAGTGGCGGACTCGTCCTTATCCTCGTCCTTGCGGGCTAGATCTTTGGAGCCATTTTTCGACACAGGATTCTCCGGTTCGTTTCTCATTTAGTGGAAGTAGAGTACTTTAGTGCTAGCTTACCGCTTAATCTAGGTGAGCAAGACCAGCTCAACAACCCAATGGAGTGCATACATGACCGCGCACGTTACAAGTCAAGCTCGGTCCCGAAAGGTACTGGATGTATTCCTGACCATTATTGGTGAGCTGCTGTTAACCGCTGGTTTACTAATTGGTTTGTTCTTGGTGTGGCAGCTGTGGTGGACGTCGATTGACGCCAACGCTAAAGCTGAGCAGACCATGACCCAGATCCACAACACCCTGCCCACCTCGCCTAAGAAGGCAGGTAATAAGCACACTGAGGCCCCGCCGGTAGAGCCCACAGTGGCCTACGGGCAGCCTATGGGGGTGTTGATTGTCCCCAAGTGGTATGGCATCACCAATAACAACATGCCTATCTATCAGGGCACCGGCCAGGAGCTGCTGGATCAGGCGGCAGCTGGTCACTACCAAAACACCGCCTACCCGGGCGCTATTGGTAACTTCTCGGTGGCCGGTCACCGGCGCACTAACGGTAACTCCTTTAGGCGCATTGATTTACTTAAAGCTGGCGACGAAGTAATCGTTGAAACCGCTACCGCTTGGTATGTCTATAAAGTTACTGGGCACGAAATTGTGGACCCCTCACAGGTGGATGTGATTGCGCCTGTGCCCAACAACCCCAATGCGCAGCCCACCCAGCGTTTACTGACTATGACTACCTGCCACTCGGCCACACTAGGGGAGTGGGGCAACGATCAACGTTGGATTGTGCACGCGCAGTTGTCTTACTGGATTCCTCGCGGTGAGGGTCGCCCTGAATCTGTCCTATCCGATCCTGGCGTTAAGTGAGGCAACATGTACGGGTTTATTTTCCGCCACCTACCCGGCCCTAAGTGGCTGAAGGTAATTGAATCGCTAGTACTGATTTTGGCCGTAGTGTTTGTGTTGTTTGAATGGGTGTTCCCGCTTGTAAATACCTACATTGTGGGTAACACTGCAGAGGTTTCTAACGGCTAAAAGCCAACCACGGCGCCTAAACCGCGCCATTGTGGGTGTAAGACGTATATCTGATGCCCACTACAGGGCGCTTAAAATGTTTTGTGCCGGCTCGAAAGAGCCGGCACAAAACGCCCTTTAAAACGGTACTACCCATAGGAGTGATATACCTGCCCCTGAGTATATCGCAACTTAGTGGTTGTTGTTGTTACCCGGATTGCCAGGGTAAGGGATAAGCGTTTCATTACCATTACCATTGCCGTTACCGTTGCCGGTGGTGGGGCTAGGCGAGGCGGTAGGCGACTGTGTGGGCGGAGCCGAGTACTGGCCCACCGTCAAAGTAATCTCAGCGCCGCTATCGACAGTAGTGCCAGCCTCAGGGCTTACGCTAAGTACCTTGCCGTTCTGATCCTGCTGAGTAGTGGTCTGCTGGTTAATGGTGATTACCGTAAAGCCAGCGCTAGTTAGCGCTTTCTTAGCGTCATCGGTGCTCATGCCCACCAGGTTCTGCGGCACTACCAGGCGGCCCGAGGCAACCTGCAAGTTCACAGTAGAGCCACGCTTAGCCTTAGTGCCAGCTGCTGGGTCAGTAGAAACCACGTTACCGGCCTTAACCCCGCCGGCGTCGACAGTAGTAACGTCACCAAGCGTTAAACCAGCCTTTTCCAGGGCATTGCGGGCATCACCCTGAGTTTGGCCAGACACGTTAGGTACCGTCACAGTGGCAGAACCAGAGGAGAAGTGCACTTCAACCTTGGTACCTGGGGCGGCCATCGTGCCCGCACCAGGGTCATAGGAAACTACCTGACCCTCAGGGACTGTGTCAGAAGAAACGTCAGCGCCACGCTGGAAGGCTAAGCCCACACCCTCAAGGGCGCTACGAGCCCCAGCCTCATCCTTACCGGTAAGGTCGGGCACAGACACCGCCGATTGGGTTGGGGAGGCAGTAACTTCCTTAGATGGGCTACCCCCAAACACGCCGGCCGCAGCCAACGCCCCCACCAGCGCCAATAGCGCCACTAGGGTAATTAGGCCAATAATCAGCAGCTGCTTCTTCTTACGCTTAGCAGCCTCTTCCTCAGCCTGACGGGCGGCTTCCTCATCCTTAACCTTAGGGATAGAGCCGGTGTTAGTAGTCGTAGGAGCAGCAGGAACCCCCGGAGTGGGGGCGATAATCGTCGTCGCCTGCTGCTGCCAAGTCTCAGTAGCCGGGGCGTTAACCTGCAAACCACGGATAGCTGCCTGCAAATCTGCACGCATCTGGTCAGCGTTCTGGTAGCGATCCTCACGGTGCTTAGCCAGCGCCTTCATCACCACGCGGTCCATGGATTCGGGCACGTCCGGGGCAATTTGCGACGGCGGCACTGGCAACTCACGCACATGTTGGTAGGCAATAGCCACCGCCGAGTCACCCTTAAAGGGCGGGCGGCCAGTTAGCAGCTCATACAGCAGGCAACCGCAGGAATAAATATCCGAGCGGGCATCAACCACCTCGCCGCGCGCCTGCTCAGGAGACAGGTACTGGGCGGTACCCACCACCGCATGGGTCTGGGTTACCGTAACCGCACTATCTTCAATAGCGCGAGCAATACCGAAGTCCATGACCTTCACCTCGCCGGTGTTGGTCAACATGATGTTTCCAGGCTTAATATCACGGTGCACAATGCCGTTACGGTGCGAGTAGCCCAGCGCCTGCAGCACGCCAGAAACAATCTCGCCAGCCTCATCAATGGGTACCGCTTCACCCTCGCTTAGTAGCTCACGTACCGTGTGGCCCTGCACATACTCCATAACAAGGTAGGGCACAGTCTGGGTGGAACCATCAGCGCGAGTAACTACCTCTTCACCAAAGTCATACACACCCACAATTGCAGGGTGGTTTAGGGCAGCAGCACTTTGCGCTTCACGACGGAAACGCGCCTGGAAAGTAGGGTCTTCAGCAATATCGCTACGTAGTAGCTTGATTGCCACAGTGCGAGATAGACGCTTATCGCGGCCGAGGTACACCTCGGCCATGCCGCCACGGCCGATCAGTTCAAGCACCTCATAGCGTCCTGCCAAGACTTTAGAGATACGTGCTGTCACAATGCCTCCTGGGCAATAGATATGGAGGGGGCGCCAGCCTCGCGAGAGGCAAACTCTGCAATATTCGAAACACTGTGCGCACTAGCAGGCGGCATGTCACCACCGTCTAACGCGCGTACCGGAACCGCAAAAGCGCTTGCAGCCAGTCCAATTAGAAGTAACACCAAGAACAATACTGCCACGAGAACAATGGCATAGGTACCCGTGGACAAATTCGTGGGATTAGAGCTTTGCAGCAGGTCCCACAAGGAATTGGCACCCGGGTTAGATTTAGGCATTCGCGAATGAGGCTTGTTGCTAATCGGAGTGCCCTTAGCGGCTGTCTTTGGCTCATGCTGAGCCGGAGCCCAATTCTGCGGCGGGTTCGCGTTCCAGGTGACGGCGTCGTCGCTAGGCAAACCAATAATGATGCGGTCTAGACGGCGGGCCAAATCCTGGGCGGTAGTGGGCCGGTCAGAGGGCTTTTTAGACAGTAGTGTGTAAATCAATTCACGCACATTTGCCGGAACCTGCTCAGGCAGTGCAGGAACCGGGTCGTTAACGTGCGCATAGGCAATATCCACTGCGGTGGCGCCGGTGAAAGGACGCACCCCAGCTAGTGCCTCATAAGCGATAACACCCAGCGAGTACAGGTCGCCGGCGGCGGTAGCGGCGGCGCCGGTAGCCTGCTCGGGGGCAAGATACTGGGCGGTCCCCATAACCATGCCGGTGGCGGTCATGGGCAGCTGGTTGGCTCCAGAGGAAATACCAAAATCCAGCAGCTTAGCCAGTCCCTCCTGGTTAACCAGGATGTTGGAGGGCTTAACGTCGCGGTGTACCACGCCAGCCTCGTGCACCACTTGCAGGGCGCGGGCGGTTTGGGCTAGCAACGGCAAAATCACGCTGGGGGGTAGGGTGCCCTTCTCAGCGATCAGTTCTGACAGGGGCTTACCCTGCACTAGCTCCATAATGATCCAGCCAGAGCCGTCAGCCTCACCATAGTCAAGCACCATGGCTAGGTTGGGGTGGCGCAGGCCGCGAGCATTTTTAGCTTCGGTGCGTAGACGCTGCAAAAACAGCTCGTCACCGGCTAACTCGGGGCGCATTACTTTGGCGGCTACAACACGTCCAGATCGTAGATCTTGAGCACGCCAAACTTCACCCATGCCGCCCATGGCGATGCGTTCGATCAGGCGGTAGCGGTCCTGAAGTACTAGTCCAGCTTCTGGTTTAATCATTGCTGCGTTGCCTTAAAGACAGTGGCTGCGATAGGGGCAGCTTCACTACCGCCAGTACCCGTGTCAGCGGTCTGATCGCCGCCATCGAGTACGACAGCGATGGCAATGGTTGGAGCCTGTCCGGAAGGACCAGCGTAGCCAATAAACCAGGTGACGGGGCCGCCGTCGCTACCGGTTTCAGCCGTACCAGTCTTACCCGCTACATCCATGCCATCAACCTGAGCCGAGGTGCCGGTTCCCGAAGCAACCACCTGGATCATCATGGTTTTAAGCTGTCCCGCAACCGTCGAAGAAATGGGGGAGCGTGCCACCTTTGGGCTGGTGGTGGAAATGACCGAAAGCTTGTCGTCCAAAGTACGCTTAACCAGGTAGGGCTGCATCTGGTTACCGTCGTTTGCCACCGTGGCAGCAACTTGGGCCATTTGCAGAGGAGTTACACGTACGGACTGCTGCCCGATACCCGCCATTGCCAACTCAGCTTGTGACTTGACTGGCGGGAAGCTGGAGGGGGTAACCGTCAAGGGGATCGACGACGACGTGTTGAAGCCCCAGGCTTCAGCCTCGCGGGTGAGTTCCTGCTCGCCTACGTTCATAGCTAGCTGAGCGAAGGTGGTGTTGCAGGACTCGGCGAAGGCGTAAGTCAGGGTGACTTTACCGTTACCGCAGGACTCACCCGCATAGTTTTGCAACTGGTGGGTGGTGCCCGGAAGGGTGACGGTGTCAGGGGCGTCAACTTGGGAATCAGGGGTGACCTTACCCAGGCGCAGTGCGGCTGAGGCGGTAATTACCTTGAAGGTAGAACCGGGTGGGTACAGGTCACCGCCAATGGCGCGGTTGATCAGCGGGGTGGCGCTGTCAGAGTTGAGCTGTTTCCAGGCGGTGTCGGCAGTGGTGCCGTCGTGGCTGGCTAGCAGGTTGGGGTCAAAAGAGGGGGTGGAGACCATTGCCAAAATGGCGCCGGTCTTAGGGTTGAGGGCCACCACAGCCCCCCGCTTGTTGCCCAGGGCTTGGTAGGCGACCTTTTGCAAAGTGGGGTTGATGGTTAGCTCAACTGAGCCACCCTGGGGCTGGTCTCCGGTGAACAGGTTCTGGATGCGGCTGCGCCACAGCGACGGCGAAGAGCCGTTTAGCACCGTGTTCTCGGCATTTTCAATGCCGGTCATGTTGGAGAAAATAGTGGAGTAGTAGCCGGTCACTGGCGCATATAGCGGACCGTTAGAGTAAACGCGCTGGTAGCCCAGGGAGTCGGAGGATTTAACTGAGGCGGCCACAGCCGTGCCGTTAACCATAATGGCTCCGCGCGCCTTACCGTACTCCTGGTAGATAGTGCGTGCGTTGCGCGAGTCCTCAGTTAGCGAGCCGTACTGCGAGCTAGATTCCCACAGGGCGGGACGCGCAAATCCCTGCAGTGAAGTCAGGGAGATGAGCAGGGCCAAAAACATGCCCGTGACAAGTAAAGAAACGTGGCGAATCTGAGGGTTCATTCAAAAGCTCCTCTGATTACTTCCGTGTTCTGGTGGTCTTGGGCCGACGGCGGCTTGGGCCTGCCTGGCTGTACGGGCTGCACTGGTTGTACCTGCTGCACCGGCTGGGCGGCGCGGCGGCCGTGAGCGCGGTTAGGGGTGACTGCTGGGGCTGGCTGAGCAGCTGGGGCGCCTTGGGGGCCACCCATCGGTATTCCCTGAGGAGCGGTCCCCTGCGGGCCACCAGTCGGCCCTTGCGGGCCGTACGGGCCAGGGCCGCCCTGCGGGCCAGGGCGCCGTCGGCCGTGATGCGGGCCTCAGTGCAACGGTAGCGGGAGCAGGCCTCGCGCCGCCGGGGTTTCGCCCCTTCTCCCCCGCCGCCCGACGAGATCAGATGTCAATCCGCATCCCCAAACCGGTCGCATGAGTGGCCTCGATCACCGTAGGGTGGCCTCATGGCTTCCCCTCGTGTCCTCGCAATCATCCTCGCCGGCGGTGAAGGCAAGCGCCTCATGCCCCTGACTGTTGATCGGGCCAAGCCCGCCGTGCCCTTCGGCGGGATCTACCGGCTCATCGACTTCTCCCTGTCCAACATGATCAACAGCGGCTTCCTCAAGGTCGTCGTGCTGACCCAGTACAAGTCGCACTCGCTGGACCGGCACATCGCCAAGACCTGGCGCCTGTCCAACATGCTGGGCAACTACATCGCCCCCGTGCCGGCGCAGCAGCGCGTGGGCAAGCACTGGTTCCTCGGCTCGGCGGACGCGATCTACCAGTCCCTCAACCTGCTCGACGACGAGCGGCCGGACTACGTGGTCATCACCGGCGCGGACAACATCTACCGCATGGACTTCTCCCAGATGCTGGACCACCACATCGCCTCTGGTCTGCCCTGCACTGTCGCGGGCATCCGTCAGCCCCGGTCCCTGGCGGACCAGTTCGGCGTCATCGAGACCGACCCGTCCGACCGCGGCAGGATCAAGGCCTTCGTGGAGAAGCCCAAGGAGACCCCCGGCCTGCCGGACTCCCCCGACGAGATCCTCGCCTCGATGGGGAACTACATCATGAACGCGGACGCGCTCCTGGAGGCGGTCACCGCCGACGCCGCCGACGAGTCCTCCAAGCACGACATGGGCGGCAACATCGTGCCGTGGTTCGTCTCGCGGGGCGAGGCCGGGGTCTACGACTTCAAGGACAACGACGTCCCGGGGGCCACCGAGCGCGACCACAGCTACTGGCGCGACGTCGGGACGGTGGACGCGTTCTACGAGGCCCACCAGGACCTCATCAGCGTCAACCCCGTGTTCAACCTGTACAACGACCGCTGGCCCCTGTTCGCGGGATACGACGCCTCGATGCCGCCGGCCAAGTTCGTCTACGGGCACCACGAGCGCCTGGGGCACGCCGTCGACTCGATCGTCTCCCCCGGGGTCATCGTCTCGGGCGGTGAGGTGATCTCCTCGGTGCTCTCGCCGTCGGTGCGCGTGAACTCGTGGTCCTCCGTGCGTTCCTCCGTGGTCATGGACGGGGCGCAGATCGGGCGGAACACGGTGGTCAACCGCGCGATCCTCGACAAGCACGTGGTGATCGAGGAGGGCGCGATGGTCGGCATCGATCGCGAGCACGACCTGGAGCGCGGCTTCACCGTTACCGAGTCCGGTATCACCGTGGTCCCCAAGGGCAAGATTGTCAG